>Ga0233444_10005576_pt1 | contig 11553 bp, 10 predicted proteins | sample SI_124_October20_6_FD_182792 | JGI IMG/M metagenome (GOLD analysis project Ga0233444, IMG submission 182792) | Seawater microbial communities from Saanich Inlet, British Columbia, Canada - SI_124_October2016_10_MG | ecosystem: Environmental > Aquatic > Marine > Inlet | place: Canada: British...
TCTAAAGCATCAACACAAGGTACTTGGGTAGAAGCATTTAGTTAATCCACTTGAAATATAGAAAATATTTTCGCAAAACTAGCCTTAAACAAAAAGGTCATGGTGAGACTTTTCTTAAAGAAGTTTTAAATAAAAAACCTAAATCCTTTTTAGAGATAGGGGTTTTTCATGGTGTTACGGCAAGGAATGTTTGTGAATTGTTATATCAAATTCATGGTAATGATTTTAAATATGTCGGACTTGATCTTTTTGAAAAGAGTGATGAAAATAAATTTGAAGTAATTCCTAGTACTAACTTTAAAAATCCATTTAAAAAATTTTACCATCAATACATCACGAGACAAGACCCGTATAGTATTGAAGCAGTATCAAACTTGTTGAAAAAATTTAAAGATCAAGTTCATTTAATAAAAGGAAATTCCAATCAAGTATTAAAAAAAATGGACATGTCAAAAATAGATTTTGTATTTTTAGATGGAGGACATGAATACAATACAGTCGTTAATGATTTAAATTCTTGTATTGACGTACTTAAATTTAATGGATCAATCTTATGTGACGATTATAATCTAGGTTCAGCACCTGGTGTTAAAAAAGCTATTGATGAATTTGTAAAAACTAATAATTTTAAGTGCGAAATTATTTGTGATGATAGATTTGCTTTAATTGAAAATTAATTATCTATAATTCAATTCCATTACTTTTCGGTGTTTATTTCCTTTATAGCTAGCAAGAGGTCTGATCAATTTGTTTGCAGCATGTTGCTCCATTATATGAGCTGACCAACCTGTAATTCTTGAAATTACAAATATTGGAGTAAAGAAGTCAGTGTCAAAACCCATCAAATGATAAGTAGGTCCAGTTGGATAATCAACATTAGGATGAATATTTTTTTCTTTAATCATTACTTTTTCAACAATGTCATAAATTTTTTCAAATTTTTTATCTTTTTTAATTTTGGCAACTTTACCGAAGTATTCTCTCATAGTAGGAACTCTTGAGTCTCCTGATTTATAGACTCTATGACCAAAACCCATGACAACATCTTTATTTTTAAGTGCATTCTTGATCCATTTTAAAGCATTTTCAGGTTTTTTAATTTTATTCATCATATGCATCACTTCTTCATTAGCTCCACCATGCAATGGTCCTTTTAAGCTAGCAATTGCTCCTGTTATTGCTCCATGGATATCAGATAAACTACTAGTAATAGTTCTTGCGGTAAAAGTTGAAACATTAAAACTATGTTCTGCATACAATATTAACGAAACATCAAATGCTTTAACAATTTCTTTTTGAGGAACTTTACCAAAACACATGTAGAAAAAATTCTCTGCAAAAGTTAAAGTTTTTTTTGGTTTAACAATTTTTTTTCCATTTCTAATTCTATAAAATGCAGCTAAAGCAGTTGGTGTTTTTGCAAAAATTCTAAGTGCTTTTCTCATATTTGCCTCTGGAGAAGACGTAGAAGTTTCTTTATCTTCTAAACCCATCACACTAACAGCAGTTCTAGCCACATCCATAGGGTGAGATTTTTTTGGCATATGTTTTATTATTTCATATAAATTTTTAGATAATTCTCTTTGATTTCTCTCTTCCTTTTCAAATTTTTTTAATTGTATTGAGTTAGGAAGGTCTTTGTTTAAAATTAAATAAGCAACTTCTTCAAACCTGCAGTATTCACATAAATCTTGAGCTGCGTATCCTCTGTAAGTTAGAGAGTTTATTTCGGGCATAACTTTTGAAACTTCAGTTTCATCTACTACAATTCCTAACAAACCTTTTTTAATATCTTCACTCATTATTCATGTCCTTCCGTACTAAAATTAAAAATTTTTTCATCTAATGAGTTGTATTTTTCATATTCAACCAACTCATACAGCCTCTTTCTAGTTTGCATTTTATCAATAATATTGTTCTGATGTCCATTTGCATAAATGTCTCTCAAGCCATCTTCTACATTTTTCATTGCTAATCTTTGCGTAGTTACTGGATAAATAACTATATTGTATCCAAAATTTTCTAATTCCTTGAAATTAAACAATTTTGATTTTCCAAATTCGGTCATATTAGCTAACAAATAACAAGAAAGTTCTTTTCTTACTTTTTCAAAATCTTTTTCATCTTGTAAAGCTTCTGGAAATATTATTTCAGCCCCAGCATCAACGTATGCCTTGCATCTATCAATCATTTTATCAATCCCTTCAACCCCTTTAGCGTCTGATCTAGCAATGATTTTAAAATTATCATCTTTTTTTGCAGCAACACATTCTTTAATTTTTATAACCATCTTATCTGTAGAGATCAGTTCTTTATTATCAAGATGACCACATCTTTTCCTCTCAATTTGATCTTCTAAATGAACAGCTGTAATTCCAAATTCCTCAAAAGTTTCTATAGTTTTTTTGCAAGATTTAAAACCGGTATCAATATCTACTATAGTTGGAAGATTAGTTACTCTTGAGATTAAGTAAGATCTAGTGCTCACATCTTGTAAAGTTGTTAAGCCAATATCTGGAAATCCTAGATCATTTGCCATAACACCACCCGATACATAAACAGCATCATAGCCAATTTCTTCAATTAATTTTGCGGTTAAAGGATTATAAGCTCCTGGAACTCTTAATATTTTGTTTGATTTTAATTTTTCATTAAAATCTATTCTTTTTTGACTGGGCTCTTTTTCAACGAAGTGCACTAAAATATCCCTTTTTTAAGATTTCTTTTTAACTTACTTTTTTTAACTTCTATATTTAATTTATCTAATTGACCTGATTTCAAATTTTTAAGATTTTGAACAGTTTTCAAAAAACGATCACTTTCATTCTTTTGTAATATTCCATGAGTTAGTGTTAAAAATTTATTAATATAATTTTGTCTTTTAAAAGGACGCGCTCCATATGGATGAGCATCTGCTCGATCTAATGCTTCACTAATTTTTGTACCATTATTAAGGGTTACAATTACTTTTGCACCAAAAGATTTATTTTTAGGGTTTGGATCATGATATTTTTTGGTCCATTTTTTATCTTCAAAAGTTTTAATAGATCTCCAAATCTTAATTGTACTTTTTCTATTTGCTCTTGATTTTGTGTACGATTTAACATGATGCCAATCACCATCCTCTAAAGCTACTGCAAATATATACATTATAGAGTGATCTAATGTCTCTCTGCTTGCATTAGGATCCATCTTTTGTGGATCATTAGCACCCGTTCCAATTACATAATGAGTATGGTGACTTGTATAAATATCAATTTTTTTTATTAAGTTTAAATTGGGTATTTTTGATTTTAGCTTTTTTGCTAAATCTATTAATGCTTGGGATTGATATTCTGCTGAATATTCTTTTGTATATGTTTCTAATATTGCTTTTTTACTATCACCTTTTTTTGGAAGAGGAACTTTATAGTTAGCTTTTCTACCATCTAGTATTCTAGCAATTACACTATCTTCACCTTCGTAGATTGGACTTGGTGCACCTTCGCCTCGCATAACTCTATCAACAGCTTCAATTGCAAGTTTACCTGCATGAGCGGGGGCATAAGCTTTCCAACTTGAAATTTCACCTTTTCTAGATTGTCTTGTTGATACAGTTGTGTGTAAAGCTTGTTGTACTGCTTGATAAATTGTTTCAGTATTAAGTTTAAGCATCGAACCTAATCCAGCTGCAACACTTGGACCTAAATGAGCTATATGATCTACCTTGTGTTTATGGAGGCAAATACCTTTGACAAGATTTACCTGGACTTCATAAGCAGTAATTATTCCTCTTAAAAGATCTAAACCACTTTTTTTATTTTGTTGAGCAACTGCTAATAGAGGAGGTATATTATCTCCTGGATGGCTATAGTCAGCTGCTAAAAATGTATCATGGAAATCAAGTTCTCTTACAGCAGTTCCATTTGACCAAGCAGCCCATTCGCAATCAAATTTAAGTTTTGAATTTACACCAAATAAAGAAGCACCATTTTTTCTCGAGTGTTTTAAGGCCATCTCCCTTGAAGAAATTACAGGCTTTCTATTTAAAGAGGCAATAGCCACAGAAGCGTTATCAATAATTCTATTGATAACCATTTCAATAGAGTCTTTATTTAGTTTTGAATTATCACTTGCGATCTCTGCTATTTTCCATGCAAGTTGTTTCTTTTTTGGAAGATTAATTTTTGATGGGTAGACTTTAACAGTGTGTAATAACAAAATAACTCCTTAATAGAGATTTTGTTTTAATAGTTAAAAAAAATTAATCAATATTAAAGATATTTTGTTATTATTTTTTCAATACCAACAAAGTCTTTTATTAGGTGATTGTGATATATTTCGGTTGTATTTTTTTCCGTATAACCGTTTTCTAACAAAATAACTGGTATCTCAGCAGCTTTAGCGGCATTTGCATCTGTTTCACTATCTCCAATCATAATAGTTTTTTTTACATCACCATCTAATATTTCAACTACATTTGTAAGATGTCTTGGATCTGGTTTACAGTAATCAAAAGTATCTGATCCTGCCACATATTCAAAAAAATCATAAATTCCAATTTTTTTCAAAAGATCATTTGATAAACGCTCTTGTTTATTTGTGCATACAGCCATCGATATATTTTGTTCTTTACACCATATTAAAAATTCTTTTACTCCATTAATTAAAGTACTTTCATTAATAATATTTTTTCCATAAAAATTTATAAACTCTTTAACCATTTCATCTTTAATCTTATCATCCAAAACTTTACTAAATTCTTTTTTTGCTTGTCCCCAAATAGATCTCCCAATTAAAGCTCCCGCACCCTTACCAACTAAATTTCTAATATCTTCAGTTGATTTTGTGGGATAGCCAAATTTTTTCATTACATGATTGTGAGCTAACATTAAATCTGGCGCTGTATCTACGAGAGTTCCATCTAAATCAAATAAAACTGTAAATTTTTGCTTCATTTTAAAAGTATTTTAAAGAAATATTATGTGAATTAATTAAGACTTAATCTTAATGTAAAGGAATCTAAAATGAAAGAATTAAATTCACAAATAATTCAAAATAAACTTAGAAATAAATTTTTAAAATTAGGCGTACAAATGACTGGCCCTGAAACAATTTTTTTTTCAAAGGATACGAAAATTGGAAAAAATGTAATTATAGAACCTTATGTTGTTATAGGAAAAAAAGTTAAGATAGGTAGCAATGTAATTATTAAATCATTTTCTCATTTAGAGTCTTGTAGAATTGAAAACAAAGTTGAGATTGGCCCTTATGCAAGAATAAGACCTAATACAATATTAAAAGAAGGCTCTAAGATTGGAAATTTTGTTGAAGTTAAAAAAAGTACAGTTGGAAAAAAATCTAAAGTAAATCATTTATCCTATATTGGTGATAGTCAAATAGGAAAATCAGTAAACATTGGTGCTGGAACGATTACTTGTAATTATGATGGAATTAAAAAAAGTAAAACAAAAATTAAAGACAATGTTTTCATAGGATCTAACTCATCCTTAGTTGCGCCGGTGACTATAAATAAAAAAAGTGTTGTTGGAGCAGGTTCAGTAATTACCAAAAGTGTAAAAGAAAAATCTTTAGCTCTAACAAGGCCAAAACAAATGGAAATAAAAAATTATAAAAGAAAATAGTAAATGTGTGGAATAATAGGTATATCAAGTAACAAATCTGTTTCAGCTAGCATTGTTAACTCTCTTAAAAAACTGGAATATAGAGGATACGATTCTGCTGGAATAGCTACATTGTCTGGAAACGTTATTAACGAAGTAAAATCTGAAGGTAGAGTTGAAAATCTTGAAAAAAATTTTGATTTAAAAAGTTTGTCAGGCAACATTGGTATTGGCCATGTTCGATGGGCAACACACGGTATTCCAAATAGTATTAATGCTCATCCTCATTCCTCTCACAATGTTTCAGTTGTTCATAATGGAATTATTGAAAACTCAACACTATTAAAAAAATTTTTAGTCAGCAAAGGGCATATTTTTAAATCACAGACAGATACTGAAGTTATTGTTCATTTAATTACAGAAAATTTAAAAACTGCTGAAATTCAAGAAGCGATTACAAAAACTTTAAAACAATTACATGGAAGTTTTGCCCTTGGTATTATTTTTAAAGAATTACCAGATTTAATAATTGGTGCTAGACGTGGATCCCCACTAGCAGTTGGTTATGGACCTAATGAGAATTATTTAGGTTCAGACTCTTATGCTTTAAAATCAATGACAAACAAAATAACTTATTTAGATGACGGGGAATTTTGTATTATTAAAAAAGATGAGGTTGATTTTTTTAACGAAGAAGGAAAAAAAATTAACAAAAAAGTTTTAGAACTTTCTTCTGATGAGGAAAATTACGATAAAGGTGATTTCAAGCATTTTATGGCTAAAGAAATAGAAGAACAGCCTGCAACTCTAAAAACTGGGATTAAAGAATATTTAGATCACATCAATAATGATATCAATATTTATAATTTCCCTTGGAAAATTGATGAAATAAAAGCAGTTACTTTAATTGGTTGTGGAACAGCATATCACTCATGTTTAATGGCCAAATATTGGTTTGAAGAACTAACATCCCTAGATGTTAATATAGATATAGCTTCAGAGTTTAGGTATCGAAAAAATAGATTTAAAAATGACACTTTGTATGTATTTGTCTCTCAATCAGGTGAAACAGCAGATACTTATGCGGCTTTAGATTTGTGTAATAAAAATAACATGAAAACATGTGCTGTTGTAAATGTAATTGAAAGTTCGATTGCAAGAGACTCTAATTTTGTTTTACCAATTCATTGTGGTCCTGAAATTGGAGTTGCTTCAACCAAGGCATTTCTAGGTCAAATTTTAGTATTATATATTTTATCTTTAAAGCTAGGCTCGTTAAGAAATGAAATTGAAAAAAAATTTTATCAAGAAAAAATAAAAGATCTAAAAAATTTACCAAAATTAATTGAAGATACATTGCTTATTGATAATGATATTCAAGCTATTGCTTCAACATTTAATGATGCAAAAGGATCTATGTTTTTAGGTAGAGGGTTTTCATACCCAATAGCATTAGAAGGAGCATTAAAACTCAAAGAATTATCATACGTTCATGCCGAAGGGTATCCAGCAGGTGAAATGAAACATGGGCCTCTAGCTTTAATAGAAGAAGGTATGCCCGTAGTTGTTTTAGCACCTAGAGATAGTTATTATAAAAAAACTATTTCGAATATGCAGGAAGTTATAGCAAGAGGTGCGAAGGTTTTATTAATTACTAATAAAAGTAAAGATGAAATAGTTTCTGAAAATATATGGGAAACAATTGAAGTTGAGAATACTAATGATGATTTGTTGCCGTTCCTTTTAACTATTCCACTTCAAAAACTTGCGTATTATTCAGCTCTTAAAAAGGGTTATGATATAGATAAACCAAGAAACTTGGCTAAATCAGTAACCGTAGAATAATAAGAGATAATTGTATTAAATTTTTTTTAATAACTTCAAATCTTGTTTTACTTTATCAACCATAGTTTTCCAATCACCTCCTTTTATTTGGCGATAGATTTTTGTTTTTGGATACCAGGGACTGTCTTGACGTTTTAATAACCATCTATATTCAGGCACAGGTAATAAGACCCATAATTTTTTACCTAGCGCACCAGTCAGATGAGCAATACTTGTGTTTACACTTATCACTAAATCTAAATTTTCAATTAATCCGGCTGTGTTATCTAGACCCATTATATCTTTTTTATGACATTTTAGATTAGTTATATTATTTAACAGAGCTTCATCTTCTTTGGTATATTCGATCTCTAAAGAATGAAAATCATATGGTAAATCGAATAATGGTTTTAATTCTTTTAATGTAGTGCTACGATTCATGTCATCTACATATGATGAATTACCAGTCCATTTTAGTCCAATATTTAGACGCTTAAACCCATTTAATTTTTTCTCCCAATTAAGTTTAATGTTTTTAGGGGTAAAAAAGTAAGGCTCTTTAGAAGGAATTGTGTCAAGGGTTGTTTTAAACGCTAAAGCTAAACTTACTATAGAACAATGATAATCAAATTTTATTTTTTTAAGATTATCTAGGTATGCACAATCAATACTCATTGTTTCTATCATTGGTTTTAATATTTTTGGTGTATCTAATAGAATTGTAGCACCTAAATTTTTGACAAGAAGAAGATAACGACAGTATTGAATGTAATCACCAAGTCCTTGTTCTTTTGAAATATAAATTATTTTATTTTTGAGATCTTTATCTCCAAGCCATTCTATATCGTTATCAAATTGTGGATATTTTTTAGCCCTATTACGTTTTTTTCGCCACTCATAATTTTTTATACCTTCTTTGTAGTTTCCTTGTAACATTTGAAGCAAAGATAAATTATAATAAGCTTCTATAAAATCTGGTTTAACTTTAATTGCTTTTTCATAACTATCTTTCGCTTCATCAAAAAGATTAAGGTTATATAAACAAATTCCTTGATTGTAGAGGGCTTCATAATAATTTGGTTTGAGTTCAATTACTTTTTTAAAAATTGGTATTGCTTCTTCATGACGTCCAATCGAATTATAAGATGTTGCTAAATTATTTAAAGCACCTACAAAATCAGGTTTAATTATAAGTGCTTTTTTATAATATTTTATAGCCTCGTCAAATCTGTTGAGGCCTTTTAAACAGTTGCCTTTATTGTTTAATGCATCAGCATAGTCGGGTTTAATTTCTAATGCACGATTAACGAAACTTAATGATTTTTCAAAATTTTCTTTAGTGTTTAATATTGATCCTAAATTATTAAGTGAAATTATATTGTTAGGGTCAATATTAATAATCTTTTTATAAATTTCCTCGGCTTTATCTACCTTGCCTCTAACATGAAGTTTAATTGCTTTATTAACTAAAAATTGTATATCCATCACATATTGTAAGTAAATAATTATGAATTTTTATTATATACTAATTAATATAAGTAAATTTCTAAATAGTTGAATAATAAGAAATCTCTGTTAAAACAATCCACAGTTGAATATGAAAAATTGGAAAAAAAATAGTTGGAAAAAGTATCCTGTAAAACACATTCCCGAATATCCAGATAAAAAAGAACTGGGTATGGTTTTGGATAAAATGAGTACGTTTCCACCTTTAGTATTTGCTGGTGAGACAAGACATTTAAAAAACCAACTAGCAGACGTTGTAGATGGAAAAGCTTTTTTACTTCAAGGTGGAGATTGTGCAGAAAGTTTTGCAGAATTTAATCCAGATAATATTCGAGATACTTTTAAATTAATGTTGCAAATGTCATTAGTTCTTACCTATTCAGCATCTTTACCTGTTGTAAAAGTTGGAAGGATTGCAGGCCAATTTTCAAAACCCAGAAGTTCACCTGTTGAGTCTAAAGATGGTATAGAGCTTCCAAGTTATTTAGGTGATAATATTAATGGAATGGAATTTAATGAAAAATCAAGAGTTCCTGATCCTAAAAGATTATTTAAAGCTTACTCTCAATCTGCAGCAACCTTGAATCTTATTAGAGCCTTTTGTCATGGAGGATTTGCTGATCTTCAAAATGTTCATACATGGAACCTCGGATTTATCAAAAATAGTCCTGAATTAAAAAGATTTAAAGAATTAGAAGATAGAATTGCTGACGCTTTAGCATTTATGGAAGCTTGTGGAATTAATTCAGATTTTAATAGAAGATTAAAGACAGTAAATTTTTGGACTTCACATGAAGCATTATTACTCCCCTTTGAGGAAACAATGACGAGAACTGATTCTACTACTGGTGAGAACCATGATACATCCGCTCACTTTGTTTGGATTGGTGATAGAACTAGACAGTTAGATGGTGGGCATGTTGAATTTTGTAGAGGTATAGAAAACCCTATTGGCATTAAATGTGGTCCAACATTAAAGGCAGAAGATTTAATTAATCTTTGTAACAAAATTAATCCAAAAAATGAAAAGGGTAAGATCACTCTAATTTCTAGATTTGGTGCCGACAATGTTTCAAAGCATTTACCAAAATTAATTAGAGCAATTAAAAAAGAAGGTTTAAATGTAATTTGGTCATGTGATCCATGCCATGGTAATACGATTAAAGCTACCACAGGTTTTAAAACTAGACCTTTCAATAGTGTTTTAAAAGAAGTCAAAAATGTATTCGCTTGTCACCAAAGCGAAGGAAGTTATGCTGGTGGATTACACATTGAGATGACTGGCCAAAATGTTACAGAATGTATTGGTGGGGCTCAAAAAATATCTGAGAAAGATTTATCTTCTAGATATCACACCCATTGCGATCCAAGATTAAATGCTAACCAAGCATTAGAACTTGCTTTTTTAATCTCTGATGAGATTAAAAAGAATAGCTCATATTCTAAAAATGCAGACAAAGCGGCATCTTAATACATTGTAAAAAATACTAACTGATAATAACTTAAGTTCATGCAAAATTCAGAAAAAGTAAATTTTATATCCAATTGGATAAAAGATTACGTAAAAAATATGCCCACTAAAGCGCAATCATTAGTCATTGGAATTTCTGGTGGAATAGATTCATCTGTATCAAGCACATTAAGTGCAATGACTGGATTAAAAACAATTGCATTATCAATGCCAATTAAACAAAAAACGCAACAACATGATTTAAGTTTAAAACATCAAGAGTGGCTAGTTGGTAAATTTAAAAACGTAGTGTCACATACAATTAACTTAGATGAATTGTTTTCAGCTTTTTCTTCTAGCTTATCTAAATTCGACAATGAACATGGAATGGCAAATTCTCGTGCTAGATTAAGAATGACTACCCTTTATCAAGTTGCAGCTGCTAACAAAGGTATTGTGGTTGGTACAGGTAATAAAGTTGAGGATTTTGGAGTTGGATTTTATACAAAATATGGTGATGGTGGTGTTGATATTTCTCCTATAGCTGATTGCAATAAAACAGAAGTTTGGGAGATTGGAAAAGAACTAGGAATTTTAAAAGAAATAATTGAAGCGGCTCCAACAGATGGTCTATGGGACGATGGTCGAACAGATGAAGGGCAGCTTGGCTTAAAATATCACGAACTAGAAGAAGCTATGAATAATCCAAATTCATCAAATCGAGCTAAATACGAAACAATAAGAAAACAAAATTTGCATAAAATGGAGCCCATTCCTGTCTGCAAAATTCCAAATTAATCAATTAGATTCACAAATCTATAAATTAAGTATATTTCTAAAATGATGAATAAAGATATTTTTTTAACTAACAATCTAAGTAATACAAAAGAAAAATTTGTTCCAATAGATGAAAAAAATGTTGGTATGTATGTTTGTGGTCCAACCGTTTATGATGACCCTCATATTGGTAATGCAAGACCTGTAGTTATCTTTGATATTCTTTTCAAAGTACTCAAGAGTAAATTTTCTTCAGTAACTTACGTAAGAAATATTACTGATGTTGATGATAAAATAATTAAATCATCAAATGATAAGAAAATATCTATCTCAGATTTAACTGAAACTGTAATCAAAAGTTTTAATGAAGATTGTAATTATCTAAATTGTGAA
>Ga0233444_10005587_pt1 | contig 11538 bp, 13 predicted proteins | sample SI_124_October20_6_FD_182792 | JGI IMG/M metagenome (GOLD analysis project Ga0233444, IMG submission 182792) | Seawater microbial communities from Saanich Inlet, British Columbia, Canada - SI_124_October2016_10_MG | ecosystem: Environmental > Aquatic > Marine > Inlet | place: Canada: British...
TAAAGACATAAGATATCTATCTTACACATTGTATCCTTCTTTTATTCCAGAAAATAAATTTCTGATTATATCTTTATACTTATTCTGTTTCTTTATTTTTCTGTTGCCATTTATAATCTTGAGGTTACAAAATAACAGATTAGTAAAAAAAATATTTTATAAAGAAAAAAATGCTGTAAAAATAGCATTTAAAGCTATCAGCAATGAAGATCAAAATTTATACCAACGTACAAGTTTAAGCTTTTATTTATTTTTAGAGAATAAACTAAAATTAAAATCTGGTAATCTGGATTCTGAATCAGTAAAGACAATTTTAAAAGGAAAAGTTGCCCCTGTATTAATCGAGAAAGCGGTATCGATATTAAAAGTATGTGATGAGGCAAATTACTCATCTTCCCCAATGAAATTAGATCCATCAATTATTAATAAAATGCGAAGCTTGATTCGTGAAATAGATGAGGTGATAAAGTGAGATACAGCATAATATTATGGCTTTTATTAAATAATATTTTTGCAAATACTTTAATTGATATATTTGATCAAGGTAATTCATTTATGGAAGATAAAAACTACTCTGCTGCGGTAAATAGTTACAAATCAGCAATTCAAATAAACCCCTACCAAAGTAAAGTATTTTATAATCTTGGTAATGCATATTTTAGGTTAGATTCTTTAGGTCACGCGGTCTGGGCTTATTCTAAAGCTTTAAAACTTTCACCTAGAGATAAAAATACAATATATAATTTAAATTTAACAAAAGATAGATTGAATATTCAATTTACCTACCCAAAAAATTATTTTTTAGTTTCTATGTTATTTAAAATCAGAAATAACATAACCTTTAATGAACTCATTTTTTTATCAAGTTTTATAACAGCCTGTTTTTTTATTTTTAATTTTATTGATAAAATAAAAATTTTTAATTTTAATGATAAATTTATTAACCTATGTTTGTTTTTAGCGGTATTTTTGCATATTATGAGCATTGATTCATATTTTTTAAATAAAAAAGAAGAAGCTATTTTAATAAAGAAATCCATTAATATATTTTCAGAGCCATTTTCTTCTAATGGCAAGGTTATTGCTGTGGTAAATGAAGGTACCAAAATTCAATTGTTGAATTTTCAAGGGTCTTGGAGTGAAGTGATTGTGAATAATGGTGAAAAAGGGTGGATTCCAAATTCTTCATATCTGGAATTAAATAAATGAAACTTCTTTACTTTTGGTTTTTTTCAAATTTAGTAATCGCCCAAGACTCTCTTTTTTGGTTCAATACAACTGATGTAATAGACTCTATACCTGAGTCACCAAAAGTGATAGACAAAATATTTATTAAAAGCCAGTTTAAGAATTTAGATAGAATGAAACTAAATACATTATCGGATGCTAAAGGGTTTAGACTTCAAATTTATGAATCGTCGTCCGTTGAAGAAGCTAATAAAAAAATATTAAAATTTAAAAAAGCCCTTACGGACTCAGTTTATATGTCTTTTGAAGCACCTTTTTACAAGGTTAGATATGGAAATTATTCTACTAGGGAACAAGCTGAGATCGAGAAAAAAAATATATTGAGTAAAGGTTATAAAAGTGTTTGGATTGTCAAAAGCAACATTCATCTAAAGTAAACTAATTTGGAAGGGTTTTATATGGCAGGGCATAGTAAGTGGTCAAATATTAAGCATCGAAAAGGTGCTCAGGATGCCAAAAGAGGGAAAGTCTTTACAAAACTTATTAAAGAAATAACAATATCTTCAAGGATTGGAGGAGGTGACCTTAGTTCAAATCCTAGGTTGAGGAAAGCTGTAACTAAAGCTAAAGCTAGTAATCTAGCTTTAGACAAAATAGATCGAGCGATTAAAAAGGGAACGGGTGAATTAGAAGGTGTTACATATGAAGAAATGGTCTATGAAGGATTCGGTCCAAATGGCGTATCAATAATTCTCGAAATTATTACAGATAATAAAAATAGATCTGTAGCTGAGATTCGACATCTTCTATCAAAATATGGTGGTAAACTTGGAGAGAATGGGAGTGTTCTGTGGATGTTTGAAAAAAAAGGAATAATTATTATGGATTCAAGATGCGGAACAGAAGAAGATATTATGAATTTGGTAATCGATTGTGGAGCTCAGGACTTTAAAAATGAAGATGGTTTGTATATTATTGATACAGAGCCAGAGCAACTACTCGAAGTCTGTGAAATGATCACTACAGCTGGCTTTGAATTGATTTCTTCAGAGGTAGACTTAATTCCAAATACACTTCAATTAGTTGAGAAATCTGAATCTAATCCTATCTTACAATTACTTGAAGAGCTTGATGATAATGATGATGTGAACAAATTATATACAAATTTTAAAATCGCTATTGATTAATTCTTTTATTTTAAACTCATGATAATTTTAGGTGTTGACCCTGGGCTTACTATCGCTGGATTTTGTCTTTTAGAGACTAATGGGAAGAAAATAAATTTACATGCATATGGTACTATTAAATCAGATACTAAAGATTCTATGCCAAATCGATTAAAATATCTATTCGAAGAAGTAGATAAAATAATTAAAAAGTTTAAACCAGATGTTTTGGCTATTGAAGATGCTTTCTTTAGTAAAAATGTAAAATCTGCAATGGTTCTAGGCCATGCTAGAGGATCAATAATATTAGCAGCTGCGCTGAATAACATGATAATACGTGAATACGCACCTCGAAAGGTAAAATTATCAGTATGTGGATCTGGGGCTGCTTCAAAGGAACAGGTTTCATTTATGGTCATGAAGATTTTAAGGTTAGAAAAACAACTTAAACCATATGACATTTCAGATTCAATAGCAGTAGGTTTATGTTTTATAAATCAGGAGAGACTAAGATGATCGAGCAATTAAAAGGTGTTATTGAGAGTAAAAATGATTTATTTCTTATTTTATCTATGAATGGTATTGGGTTGAAATTACTTATGTCGAAAAATGCGATTGAATCGATGCCTAATGTTGGAAAAGAAGTCCTGGTATTAACTTATCTTCACGTAAAAGAAGATGCTCTAGATTTATTTGGATTTTATTCAAATCGAGAAAGGGAAACATTTTTACTTTTAATATCAATTAATGGTATTGGTCCGAAACTGGCACTAACAATTTTATCAGGAATGAGTTCATCTGAATTAAATAATAATATAATAAATGAAGATGGAAAAGCATTAACTGCTATTCCTGGAGTTGGCACTAAAACTGCCAATAGAATTATATTAGAATTAAAAGACAAGGTCTCATCTGAGGGCATTAGTCAAGATTTAAATCTAGGTAATAATAAAGATAAACAATTATTTTCAGACTCAGTCAATGCCTTAATTTCGTTAGGTTACAAAAAAAACATTGCCAAGGATGCCTGCTATTCTCTTCAAAAACAAGGAGAATTGAATGGTGCCATTGAAGTTGTTATAAAAAAAGCTTTAGATACAATAATGTCATAAAAGCTATTTATACAAATAAAGTACTCAAAGGATGGATTATTTTATGAATAACAGTAAAACAGCTCTTTATGAAAAGCATGTGGTTAATAACGGAAACATAGTTTCTTTTGCAGGCTATTTACTGCCTACTCATTATTCTAGTATAAAAAAAGAGCATAACGCTGTAAGAAATTTTGCGGGTCTATTTGATGTCAGTCACATGGGACAAATCATCATCTCCGGTGGTGGTTCTCATCAATTTTTGAATAGCTTAACCATTAATGACCTTGATACTTTATCAAATGGGGAAATACAGTATACAGCTATGTGCAATGAATCTGGTGGTATAATTGACGACCTGTTAATTTATAAACAATCAGAAAATTATTTATTAGTTGTTAATGCTTCTAATAAATCTATTGTTCTAAAGTGGCTTGAAAAGAATTCTTACAAAGAAGTTTTCATCAATGATTTAAGTGATAAAATGGGTCTTATGGCTCTGCAAGGTCCTAAGTCAAGAGAGATTTTAAAACAAATAATTAGCGTTGATATAAAAGCGTTAAAATATTATAATTTTTTAAATTGTCAAATAGATGGATTTGAGGTAATGATTTCTAGAACTGGCTATACGGGAGAGCTTGGGTTTGAAATATTCTCTGATAATACAAATATTACAAACATTTGGGATCTTATTATCAAGACAGGAACCCAATATGGTCTTTTACCTGCTGGGCTTGGTTGTAGGGATACTCTTAGAATGGAAATGAAATATTGTTTACATGGAAATGATATTGATATCAAGACCAATCCTATTGAAGCAGGACTAGGATGGATAACTAAGCTTGATCAAAAAGATTTTATCGGAAAAAAAACTTGTATTAAAGTCAAAAATAATATTAAAAAAAAATTAATCTGCTTTGAAATGCTTTCAAAAGCTATTCCAAGGAGCTCTTGTGTGCTTTACATAGATGAAAAAAAAGTGGGATATGTCACTAGTGGCACGATGAGTCCTTCTATTAATAAAGGAATAGGACTTGGTTATGTTGAAGTGAAGTATAGCTCTGTTGGTCAAAAATTAATTGTCGATATAAGGGGTCGTAAAATTGAGGCCGTTATTATCAAACCACCTTTTTATAAAGATGGATCAATTAATGATTAATTTGAGTTATATCGAAAAAATAATTTTACATGCTCAAGCTATACTTAAATTATATTGTCGTGAAGAGCAGATGTTTTTCAACGTTTATTTTATTGACGAACAATTAGCCATGTCCTTTAAATATTAATTAGGTTCAAATTAAATCTAGAATAATGAATAATCAACGTCGTCTTGAAATATTAGGAATACTCTTAATTGCAATCTCACTTTTCTTTCTTATAAGCTTTGTAGGTTACAACGCTAATGAAGAACCTTCAATATCACCTAACATTGTTATAGAAAATTCAATGGGGATTTTTGGTGTATTTATTTCACATGTTTTCATAAAACTAGGTTTTGGGTATGTTTCTATTTTGATCCCATTTTGTGGATTCTTATGGGGATGGTTCCTTTTTTCAAAAAAGAAAATAGATCAATTGTTCAAAATGACAAAGTTTTTTTTCATTTCAATTGTTCTTATTTCGTTCACCATTGGAACATTTATAAATTACATTTCACCTCAAGATAAAAACTATCTCCCCTCCGGTTTAATTGGCGGAAACTTAGCCGAATTATTTATTTCTTTTTTTAGTGAATTGGGCACTTTCTTATTTATAATTGTTTCTTTTTTAGTTCTTTTAAGAGGATACTTTGACTTGAATTATTATAAACCATTCGAAAACCTTATGAATACTATTAAAAAGTTGAAGAACAACAGGATTGAAAGTGTTAAGAATAAAGAGGTTGAAGAAATAAAAAGAAAACATACTGAAGTACTAAAAGAAAAAATTAAAACTCAAAATAATGAAGTACTTTCCCATGAGGAAAGTATGATAGATAAATTAATTGACAATAAAGAAAAAACTAAGGAAGGTCAATCAGATTATAAATCCATTGAATCAATTGGTAAAAAGCCTACGGATATTGAAAGAAAAAAAATAGATAATAATCATCGAGACAAAGACAAAAGAACTGAAAATGATAAAGCTGATGATGAAATTAATAATGATGAAATTAATAATGATGAAGTTGAAGAAAATTTAAAAATCGAAAAAATTGTTGAAACTGAAGAAGTTGACATTGATGATGTAATAGATAGAAAGATACCAAAGAAAAAATATGAACTTCCTTCCTCAGATTTACTTGCTACTCCATTGGCTATAAAAGATGATTTAAATCGAGATGAGCTAGTTGAAAGAGCTAATTATTTAACTCAATCTATGTCCACTTTTGGAGTTGAGGGAAGAGTGGTTAATGTCCATCCAGGGCCAGTAATAACATTGTTTGAAGTTGAGCCTGCAGAAGGAGTAAGAGTTAATAAGTTTGTTGCTTTAGCTGACGACCTAGCACGTGTAATGGAAGCTAGTAGCGTCAGAGTAATCGCCCCTATTCCAGGTAAGTCATCTGTTGGAATTGAGATTCCAAATCGTAATCCAGCGGTTGTTTTCTTTAAATCTGTTGTTAATAGCCCAGAGTTTACAGAGGCAGAATCTTTCCTTACTTTAGCAATAGGTAAAACTACTTCTGGTGAGATAAGCACTTTAGATTTATCAAAAATGCCGCACTTGCTTATTGCTGGAACTACAGGTTCGGGTAAATCTGTTTGCATAAATACAATTATTTGTTCAATTCTTTATCGGGCAACACCTGATGAAGTGAAATTTGTTATGATCGACCCCAAGAAAGTTGAAATGACTCTTTATAAAAAATTAGAGGGATATCACTTGCTCAAAATGGAAGATATTCCTGAGCCTATTGTTACTTCAGTTGATCATGCAATATTAGCATTAAAAGCATTAGAGAAAGAAATGGATAGGCGTTACGATGTATTAGCTGAAGCTGTGGTGCGTAACATAAGTGAATATAATGAAAAAATGAAAAATGAGAATGATGTAATTATGCCTTACATTGTGCTTGTTGTTGATGAGCTTGCGGACTTAATGATGCTTTCAGCTAAAGATGTAGAGGCTCCAATTGCAAGACTAGCTCAGCTTTCAAGAGCTGTAGGCATTCATTTAGTTATAGCAACTCAAAGGCCTTCAGTCGATGTAATTACAGGAGTCATTAAAGCTAATTTCCCTTCAAGGATTGCTTTCCAAGTCGCGAGTAAAATAGATTCAAGGACAATAATTGATCAACCCGGTGCAGATAAATTAATAGGTAGAGGAGACATGCTTCATCTTGGGACGGGTAGTTCAGATGTTTTTAGAATGCATAATGCTTTCTTATCACTAGATGAGATTCAGTCGTTAATGAATCATATTTCAAAGCAATCAAAAAGTGAAGAAGTAATACTTCCCTCTGTTAGAGAATCTCAACTGTCTGATCTAGGTGGTGATTTAGGCGAAACAGGAAAAGATGAACTTTTTAATGATGCTATTTCATTAGTAATAACGCACCAGCAGGGATCAATATCCTTACTTCAGAGAAGATTAAAAATTGGTTATTCTAGAGCTGCACGACTAATTGATGAGATGGAGCAAACTGGGGTTGTTGGTCCTTTTACTGGTAGTAAAGCTAGAGAAGTTTTAGTTGATGAAACTTATCTAGAAATGATTAGAGATGATTAAGTCGATAAGGATAGTTCTATTAAAAGTATTAATCTTTTCATTAGCATTTTCAAAAAATGATTCTTACTCAAATTTTAAAAAGTATATGGATCAAAATATGGGATCTATTTTTAATATAAGCTATCACCAAAGTCAATATAATGAACGTTTAGTTTCTGAAGGTGTTATATGTTTTAAATCATATAAGAAATATATTTTTGATAATAATATGACGCGAATCATCTATAACAATAAATATATCAAAACGATAAATAAACAAAATAAGCAAATTATTTATGACGAAATTATTGAGGGTGAGGTTTCTTTATTTGATTTATTGTTTTCAAACAAGAGGCTAGATGTTTCATTAGGCGCTTCTTTAAATCCAGATATTTCAATTATTAACTTCAAATTAAAGTCATTAGGTATTAGAGGTGTCCTCAAGACGGATAATTTATCAGGAGAACCAAAACAGCTTTCCTTATTTAATGTTGATTCTAGTCTTCTGTCTGTTGTTGAAATAAATAGGGTAGAAAGTAAAGTTGATTTTAATTTAAGCGCTATTGATACAACATCTTACGAATTGATAGATCTTCGTGAATAAATACTTAAAACTATTCCTTGCTAGTGCTTTGAGTTTTTTTGGAATCTACCTGGCTTTTTCAGGTGAAAATTTTCCTTTATTATTCAATGAAATATATAAAGTGAACTACTTGGGGGTTATTTTAGGTTCAATAGCACTGGTAAGTTCATGTTATGTCCGTGCATATCGTTGGAAATTACTCATTGATCCTATAAAAAAAATCCCAGTCAAAGAAATCTTTAGCTCTACAATGATAGGTTATTTTGGAAATGGAATTCTTGCCTTTAGGTTAGGTGAATTACTTAAGGCTTATTCTTTATCGAAGAATCGCTCTATTCAGGTTTCTGAGGTTTTTGGAACTGTCATCGTAGAGCGAGTTTTAGATCTATTGATGGTTTTATTACTATTTTTTTTTGTAATACCATGGTATCCATTTGACAATGATTTACTTAGGCTTGCAATTATTACTTTTATTGTATTGATTTTTGTTCTATCAATATTAAGTGGCTTAGTCATCTATTTTGATTTAATAAAAAAAATAGAAAAAAGAGTTTCAAAATTATCGTTTATCAAATCAGTTTTAAGCTTTGCAAAGGATGCAATAAAGGGTATAAAAACAATTTTTGAAAATAAAAATAAAAACAAAATCTTATTTTTAAGCCTTTTTTTATGGTTAATGTATATTGTTATTACAGTTATTTTATTGGACAGTTGTGGAATAGAATTAAATATATCTAATAGCATTATTATTTTTATTTTAGGCAGTTTGTCACTGGGTATACCTGCGCTGCCCGGATCTGCAGGTACCTATGATGCAAGTGTGAAATATGGTTTAATTGTCCTATTTTCAATTGATAGTGTTCAAGCTCTTAATTATGCCTTGATTTCACATGCAGTATCTTTTTTTCCATTAGTCTTTATAGGAGCCTTTTATTTTATATCGAGTAATTTAAGTCTGAAAGACATTGAGCAGTGAAGTTATGATTCAAACAAAAAAATATAACTGTATTTTCTTAGATAGAGATGGCACTTTAAACCCTGATCCAGGTTATATCAGTTCAATTAAGAGCTTTGGATTTTATGATTTTACATTAGATGCATTAAGAAAAATATCAAGTAAGAAAAATGTTTTTTGCATTATCTCAAATCAATCGGGTGTTGGAAGAGGGTTGATAAAGAAAGGAGATTTAGAGGAAATAAACGATTTTATTAAGACAGAGTTTAAAAGTCACTCGATTAACTTACTAGATATCTACTGTTGTTTGGATCACCCAAATAGCGCAACTGAACGAAGGAAGCCTGGATTGGGTATGTTTCTAGAAGCGAAAGAAGAGCATAAACTCACTTTGTCTGATAGCTTGATGGTTGGAGATTCGATGAAAGATATAGTTTGTGGATATAAATTAAATATGGACACTATGTTGGTTTTAACTGGAAATGGAGAGAGAACTTTAAATGTTTTACCTAAAAAGTTTAAACCTACATATATCGTATCAAATTTAGAAGAAGGAGCAGAATTATTATGCCTTTGAAAATAGGTGTTTTAATGGGTGGGGTGAGTGAAGAGAAAGATGTTTCTTTATCTAGTGGATTTTCCGTAATTAAAGCTTGCGAAAGGAATGGCTATAAAACTAAAAAGATTCAATTTAACGGTAATTTTGAAGAAATACTACCTGATGCTAAACGTGTTGACATAGTCTTCAATGCACTACATGGAGGTGTAGGTGAAAATGGTCAAATCCAGTCACTGTTGAAGAAAAATAATATAAAATTCACAGGTTCTAATGAGCATGCATCAAAATTATGTATGAATAAAGAGAGAAGTAAGATTATTGCGCAAATTTTAGGAATGAAAACTCCCAGTTGGGAAACACTTGATAAAAAACATCTTAAGCCAAAATTAAACCTTCCATATGTCATTAAGCCAAATGAACAAGGAAGCACAGTAGGTTTATCTTTAGTAGAGAATCAAAAAATGCTTAAAGAAGCCTTAGGATTGGCGTTTAATTACTCTGATAATATTTTAGTTGAAGAATATATAAAAGGAAGAGAGTTAGCTGTGTCTATTGTTGGCAATGATGTTTTCCCGATAATTGAGGTAGTTCCATCAAAGAAACTTTATGATTATGAGTGTAAATATGTACCAGGAAAAAGCCAATATTTATGCCCTGCTGATTTAGATTCAGTGACTGATTACAATATTAAAAGAGATACAGCTTTGATTTTTGAAGAGTTAGGCTGCTTCGGTTATGGTCGGGCTGATTTTTTACTTGATGATTACGGAAGTTATTATTTCCTTGAGATGAATACTCTGCCTGGGATGACTTCAACGAGTTTATTGCCTAAATCTGTTGCCACTGCTGGAGTTTCATTTGAAAAATTGATTAAAAATATAATAGAAATGGGGCTTTAGATGTCTTTTAATATTTATAATTCAATTACAAAAAAAATTGAAAGATTTAATCCAATTGAGAAGAAAAAAGTTTCTCTTTATACTTGCGGACCTACAGTTTATGATTATTCGCATATTGGAAATTTCAGAACATTTTTATTTGAAGACCTGTTGAAGCGATGGCTCATTCATCTAGGTTATGATGTTAAGCACATAATGAATATAACAGACATTGATGATAAAACGATTGAGAAAGCTAATAAAAAAGAGGTTTCGCTAGAAAAAATTACACAAAAATACACAGAAGTATTTTTTAACGATTTGAAATGGATGAAGCTTATTCCTGCAAGCTCATTTCCAAGAGCAACAAATTATATTGATGAGATTATTATTCTGATACAAAAATTAATTAAAAAAAAGTATGCTTATCTAGATGATTCTGGATCTGTTTATTTTGATATTGGAACTCAATCAAATTACGGGAGGCTGACCAATTTGAAATCGAACTCTTTAAAAAAGGGAAAAAGAGTATTGGATGATGAGTATAATAAAAATATGGCTCAGGATTTTGCCTTGTGGAAAGCACATAAAGATATTGAGGGTGAAATATTTTGGGACTCTCCTTGGGGAAAGGGACGCCCTGGATGGCATATTGAATGTTCGGCTATGGCAATGGCTGAATTAGGAGAGAATTTTGATATTCATTGTGGAGGAGTGGATAATATGTTTCCACATCATGAAAATGAAATAGCTCAATCTGAATCAGTCACAGGAAAAAAGTTTGTTAATTATTGGATGCATTCAGAATTTTTATCAATCGATGGTGATAAAATGAGTAAATCAAAAGGTAATGTTTACACCATTAATAAATTAAAAGGAATGGGCTTTTCAGCAGAATCAATACGATATCAGTTGCTTTCGTCTCATTATAGAAAAAAAATTACTTTTTCTATAAGAAAAAAAGATGAAGTAGATAGGGTGATTTCTCGCTTCTATAATTTTTATAATTTACTTATTTCTAGACAAGCAAATTTGATAAAAGGAGTTAGCTATCCTAAAGAGTATTTAGAGTTTTGTGATAAAATGAATAATGATTTAAATGTTTCTGGGGCTCTTGGTATTTTTTTTACTTGGATGAAAGGTGTTATGAAAAAAATAAAAGCAAAAAATATATCTGACAAGGGCTTAGGTGAAGCATGGATGTTTTTATCTGTCTTAAATGATGTATTCGATTTTATTGATTTGAAAAAAAATGAACTACCTAATGACGTCAGAATTATTTTAAAGAAAAGAATGCAAGCTAGACAAGTAAAAGATTATGCTCTTTCAGATTTATTGCGAAGCAAGTTGGAGATTATGGGTTGGAAAGTTGAAGACTCAGAGCAAGGTCAAGAAGTTTTTAAAAATAAATAAATTATTAGTTGAAATAGT
>Ga0233444_10005593_pt1 | contig 11535 bp, 14 predicted proteins | sample SI_124_October20_6_FD_182792 | JGI IMG/M metagenome (GOLD analysis project Ga0233444, IMG submission 182792) | Seawater microbial communities from Saanich Inlet, British Columbia, Canada - SI_124_October2016_10_MG | ecosystem: Environmental > Aquatic > Marine > Inlet | place: Canada: British...
AGCCTTTTAACATCATAGATGATTTGGTGAATGGTGCTGCCAGCGTGATTCGAACACGCGACCTCACCCTTACCAAGGGTGCGCTCTACCGCTGGAGCTATGGCAGCACTGATGCGGTATTTACAATAGAGTGTAAAGCTTTGCAAGCAGGATTGGCGGTCTGCTATCTGGTGGATGAAAATCTACTTTCTCTAATTTGACATAAATTATTTTTCCGAAGCAAACTTTAAGGTCACATTGGGGGAGGTTAAAAATGACACCATTTATTGCCAAACTTATTGAAAGAGGGTGCGTTACTGTAAATGCCGACAGCACCCTTGAAAGCGTGGTTGATATGCTTGTGGAATGGCGTATCGGCACTGTCGTTGTTGTTGATCATTTGAATATGCGGGTTTTGGGGATTCTGTCTGAACGGGATATTATCTGCCATTTGTCAGAACGAAAAACGCTGAAAGGAATGGTAGCCCAAGACCTTATGACAACCGAAGTTATAACGGTTGACCAACAGGCTTCATCTTCAGAATTGATGCATCTGATGACCGAGAATCGAATTCGGCATGTGCCCATTACGAAAGACAATAAACTTGTCGGGATTGTCTCAATCGGGGATGTTGTGAAAAGAATGCTGGAAAAATACGAACGGGAAACCGAGTTGATTAAGCAGTTCATTAATTCCTAAGCTATGATTCTAAATATTTAAAGGGAGCTGGCGGGTTGTCAACTCCCTTTACATGTAATCTATTTATTCAGAGGTGTTGCGCCTGTTTCGGTGCGGACAATTTTACCATCTTTTAGCATGTTTACGCTCATGATGGCTTCACGGCTGCCATCTGGAAAATCGATAACTGAATGTTCGACAAGAATGTCGTCATTCTCATAGACACAACGGCTGTCATGAAACTGAACAGCGTCGTTTGCCATCATCATTTTACCCATCTCTATCAGTTCGTTTTTGTTCATGCTGGTACCTGACTGATGCCGCACAAAGGTGAAATCATCATGATATATTGATCCCCAAAGGTCGATGTCGCGTTCATCAATAGCTTGTTTCATGGTTGCATAAATAGACATTCATTAACTCCTCAAATAACGATTAAAACTGAACATATCATTGTTTATGTACCATATAGTAACAAATATATATTGCAATTAGGTTGCGATCTGTATCTGACAGGATGTTTGAGCTAAATGCCGTTAAAATTTGAGCAAGAACTGAACGAGGCGTTTTATGCGTGGACTGAACAGTTTTTCAGTATAAAAGCTACCCGCTACGCGTTTGCTGGCATCGCCATATGTGGGATAGGGTGCAATCACGCTGGCCATCGTACTCATTTTTTGTCCTGCTGTGATCGCCACTGCCCAGGCTAGTATCATTTCACCAGCGGCAGGTGCCAAAATTGAAGCGCCCAGAATGCGCCCTTTTTTATGCGTGATGACTTTAACCATCCCTTCGGTACGAGATTCTGCTATAGCCCGATCATTGTCTGCAAGGGGCGAAGTAAAAATACTGATATTATGGGCACCATATTTAGCGCTGGCTTCGGTAATGGTTACCCCGACATGTGCCAGTTCGGGATCACAATAGGTTACCCATGGAACCGCGCTATTATCAATTTTGGCAGGAAGCTTGAACAGGATGTTGCGGATCACAATACCAGCGTGATAACCGGCGATGTGGGTGAATTGTTGGCGTCCAGCAACATCACCAATAGCGTAAATATGTTTCTTATTAGTACGCAGTCTTTTGTTTGTGATGATCCCTTTGGTGTTATGATCAATTCCTGCCATATCAAGGTCAAGTCGGTCAATTGTCGGACGGCGCCCTATCGCAACAAGCAGATGGCTGGCATGAAGAACCTGCCCGTCTGCCAATCGCACTATAATTTTTTTGTCGCGTTGCGGGGACGAGTCAGTGTTTTGGTCAATTTTGGTGACACCTGCACCTTCGATGATGGTGACGCCTTCATGCATCAACTGTTGTTTTAAAATATTTACAAGTTCCTGATCGTCGCGTCCCATGACAGCCAGTGCTTCAACAATGGTGACTTTTGCCCCAAGCCGATTATGTGCTTGTGCCATTTCAACACCAATTGGCCCGCCCCCAATGATGACCAGATGGTCAGGCTTGTCATAGTCGGTAAAAATGGTTTCATTGGTGTGATAGGGAACCTTGTCGAGTCCAGGAATTGGCGGGATCAGTGCTGTCGATCCAGTCGCGATCACAATATATTTTGCCCTAACTTCATACGTATCAGACACTACAATATGAGCCGTTTTGAAACGGGCATATTCGCTGATGACCGTTACACCAAGGCTGGTGAAGCGTGAAACGGAATCATGTGGGGCAATTTTAGCAATCACGCTATCGACATATTTTTTGGCAGTGGCAAAATCAATTTTAGTATCAGCAACGCGAACGCCGAAATTTGCCTTGCTACGCGCATTATAGGCCGCCTTACTGGCTGCCAACAAAGCCTTTGATGGCACGCAACCGGTATTGAGACAATCACCGCCCATCTCGCCACCCTCAAACATAACCACATGTGCGCCCATTTGCGCTGCACCTGCAGCGAGGCTAAGCCCCCCTGACCCAGCACCAATGATCACAATATCGGCGTTTATTGTTTGCATCATTGCGTCTCTGATTGTTTGTTGTACGCGGTGAACCGTTTATAGATGACGGGCATCAAGGATAATGCGCCCAAACCGCCTAGGGCAATCAAGATTGATGGTGATGACAGCACTGACAGGTCAGGCGTCTGGCCTGATGCAAGAATAGTATCAAATCCACGCCCAACTGAAACAAATACCATCGTACCAGGTATAATGCCGATAAAGGTGGCTAGTAAAAAAGATGTCAGCTTCATTTGTGTAAGGCCGGGGATAATATTCACTACCCAGAACGGTGCGGCAGGTATCAGCCTTAATGCCAGAAGATAGCTAAAGGCATTTTCATTGAAGCCAGCTTCAAGCCGCGCCAAAAAGGGTCCTGCTTTCACCCTAAGAAAATCAGAAAAAACTGTCCGGGCGGCCATAAAAACTACGCCAGCCCCCATTGTTGCCGCAAAAATAATCACTACGCCAGCTGGCCAACCTAAAAGAGCGCCACCAGTCAGGGTCAAAGGCAAAGCAACAGGCAAAGAAAAAGCCACAACGACTAAGTAAAGGAGGAAAAACATCGCATAGCTTGCCAAAATGCGATCATTGGCAAATTGTTTCAGTATGCTGTAATTCGAACTAATTGCTTCCCAACTCACCAATTTATGTGTGCCGCTAGCAAAAAACAGAAGCAGGCCAGTTACCAGCGTAACTGGTAGTGCATATTTGCGTATGAATGCCATATAGCTGTCCTGCAATTAGGTGGATTTAGTGCCAAACTAAGCCTATACATAACACAATATTTCTTTGAAGCTTTTGGCGTATCTTGCAAACAACAAAATACTGCCACAAAGTCTAAACATGGTTAGCTGTGATAGCAAACGTCGTTATGGGTAATACCAAGATTGAAAGTGAATGAGTAACCGCATGTCAGATCGTGAAAGGTCAAAATCAACCGGAGCACATGCAGATGACCGTTTGGCTTCGGCGCTCAGGGAAAATCTATTCCGGCGCAAGGCACAAGCGCGCGCAAGGGCTACTAGTGACAAAGCGGTTAACACAGCATCAAACAACATCATCTCGGACGATACTAAATTGTCTGAAGCCAAATCTGATATGAAAGGGTAGCCTAGTGGATTATTTGGAGATTGCCGGCGGGGTTCCGCTAGTTGGTGATATCAAAATCAGTGGTGCCAAAAATGCAGCGCTACCCTTACTCACAGCTGGGCTGATGACGTCAGAAACTTTGACGCTCGATAATGTACCAAGTCTTGCTGACACTTTATTGATGGAAGATTTGCTTCGACATCATGGCGTTGATGTCGCCCGTGACGGCGAAACGGTAACCTTGGCAGGGGCGGCAGATAATTTTGATGCTCCTTATGATCTGGTTCGCAAAATGCGAGCATCGATATTGGTGCTTGGACCGTTGCTGGCACGCTTTGGCGAAGCGCGTGTATCTTTGCCAGGTGGATGCGCGATTGGAACACGACCCGTTGATTTGCACATTCGTGCAATGCAGGCACTTGGCGCAATGGTCGAATTAGCTGATGGCTATATTCAGGCACGCACGTCAAAAGGTTTGAAAGGCGCACGGGTCGTATTCCCAATGGTGTCGGTGGGTGCAACAGAGAATGCAATGATGGCAGCGGCACTGGCTGATGGCACGTCTGAATTGGTCAATGTTGCGCGTGAACCCGAAATTATTGACCTTGCTGATTGTCTGAACGCGATGGGTGCAAAGATCGCGGGCGCTGGCACAGATACTCTTGTCATCGAAGGTGTGGCTAGTCTTGGTGTGGCGCGGCATGCCGTTGTGGCTGATCGAATTGAAGCTGGTACATTTGCCATTGCGGCGGCCATGACGAAAGGCAGCCTCAGGCTTGAAGGGGCTGCACCAAAGCATCTGGATGCGCTGATTATGGCTTTGCGTGAGGCTGGTGCAGAGGTCATAGTGGGTTCTGATTATATCAGCGTTCGTGCCGATAAGCAGATGCGCTCAGTTGATATTGTAACGGATCCGTTTCCGGGCTTCCCCACCGATTTACAGGCACAATTCATGGCGATGATGTGTGTTGCTGATGGATCATCGCGTATATCCGAAACGATTTTTGAAAACCGTTTCATGCATGTGCCAGAGCTTGTGCGCATGGGTGCCGATATCAAGGTTGATGGCGGACTTGCCATGATCCGTGGGCGTGATAGCCTTACCCCTGCACCCGTAATGGCGACCGACTTACGTGCGTCGGTATCTTTGGTTTTGGCTGCTTTAGCGACCAAAGGAAAAAGCAAGGTTAACCGCATTTATCACCTAGATCGTGGTTACAGCCATCTGGAAAAAAAGCTTGGTAATTGCGGTGCACACATCACGCGGAAATCAGGCTCTGACTGATAGGCTTAAGGGATATGAGTGACGATAAAACTATGAAAAGCATAAATGGTAGTTTGCGACTTCGAGCGCAGGATACCGATGATATGGCGGTTTTATCATCGCTGTTTCAGGACGCCATAATTCCAGGTAATGATTTGCAAATAGATAAGGCAGGCAAACGCTTTGTTCTTGTTGCCAATCGTTTTTGCTGGGAACGCCCCCCGCTGGATGGGGTAACGCTGGAAGATGGTGGTGATGTTTATGAACGGGTTTTATCTGGAATGCAGATTTTTAATGTTGAACAAGTGAAACAAAGCGGTATGCCTGGTAATCGACGTGACAGTCTGCTGAGTCTTCTGGCGCTTCAGGTTGATCCATTTCACGCGACAGAGGAAAAGCAGGATGCACAAGAAGCAAAATGGACGATAAGTTTGTTGTTTTCAGGTAACGCAACGATAAAATTGCTGGTTAAGGCAATTGACGTCATTGTCGAAGATATTGACCTAACCCGACCAACAGCAGTTCATCCTTCGCATGACTCTGCTTAGGGCGTAAATTCAAAGAAAAGAAGAGAGTTATAACGACCATGGCGATCAGGCTGGATTATAATCAAGCTAATTTTGAAGCACATTTTTCGGCATTGCTTGATAGCAAACGCGAGTCAAACCAAGATGTTGCTGATGTTGTTGCATCTATTCTAGCGCGTATCCGCAATGAAGGTGACACGGCATTACTTGAATTGACAGAAGAATTTGACCGTTTCAAACAGGACAAAGTCGCAGCCCTAGCCATTTCAAAGGCTGAAATGCAATCGGCACTTGATGCGTTGGATCCGTCATTGCGGGCAGCGCTTGAGATGGCGCGTGATCGCATTCGTGTTTTTCACGAAAAGCAGGTGCCAGATGATTTTAGTAGTCTTGATGATGACGGGGTTGCCCTGTCTATGCGCTATACGCCAGTTGATGCGGCTGGACTTTATGTGCCTGGTGGTAAAGCAGCTTATCCATCATCAGTTCTAATGAATGCGATTCCAGCAGCGGTTGCTGGTGTTGAGCGCCGCGTTATGGTCGTCCCAGCGCCTGATGGTTATGTTAATCCGCTGGTGCTGGCGGCAGCGGCACTTGCCGAGGTGACAGAAATATGGCGCGTTGGCGGGGCACAGGCGGTAGCGGCACTTGCCTATGGCACACAGACTATTGCATCTGTTGATAAAATTGTTGGGCCTGGCAATGCTTTTGTGGCCACGGCAAAGCGTCAGGTATTTGGCACTGTCGGTATTGATTCTATCGCGGGACCATCAGAAATTCTGGTGATTGCCGATGCCCAGAATGATCCTGAGTGGATTGCAGCTGATTTGTTGTCTCAGGCCGAACATGACGAAGCTGCGCAGTCAATTATGATCACTGATGATGCTGATTTTGCTGATGCTGTTGATGCGGCAGTGACCGCTATGTTGCCCCGTCTTGATCGGGCGACAGTGGCGGGTCAGTCATGGGCAGATAATGGGGCGATTATCACTGTGCCTGATATGGCACAAATGCCTGAACTCGCCAACCGTATTGCCGCCGAACATCTGGAACTCGCAGTAGCTGACCCAGAAGAATGGGCTGCTAAAATACGTCATGCTGGTGCCATTTTTCTTGGACGCTATACGCCCGAAGCGATTGGAGACTATATTGCTGGACCCAATCATGTATTGCCCACAGCGCGCACTGCAAAATTTTCATCTGGTCTTGGCGTGGTTGATTTTATGAAGCGCACGACATTGGTGGGATGTGATGCAGGGAGCTTTGCCAGAATCGCACCAGCCGGTGTAACTCTTGCAGAAGCTGAAGGGCTTGGTGCACATGCGTTGTCAATGACAATACGGATGACAAAATCTAAGTAACATATAATTATGCTAGACTGGTTAGCTGATTATCATAAGCTGGTCTTTAAACGGTTTTGACCGCGTTCATTAGCGAGGGGAAGCAATGTCCAATAATGGTGGACATGAAAGTGATCAGGCACGCCGACTTGTCAAGATCGAGCTTGACGAGGCTGATGCCCCACGTCGCAGTGCCGAAGCTGAGCAGGAACGCGCAATCGCAATCTATGATATTATTGAGGATAACCTCTTTGATTTACCTGATCATTATGGGCCATTTCATCTGTATCTGCGCCTTGAAGGGCGGCACATCAATTTTGACATCCGTGGTACTGATGAGAAAAACCTTACCCAGTTTTTTATGGCACTAGGGCCAATGCGGCGGGTTATACGCGATTATTTTACCGTATGTGATACTTATTACGATGCGATCCGCACAAAATCACCATCACAAATTCAGGCTATCGATATGGGAAGACGTGCCTTGCATAATGAAGGGTCTGAAATTCTACAAAAGCGGCTTGACGGTAAGGTTGAAACTGATTTCGACACTGCACGCCGCCTTTTTACATTAATTTGTGTACTGCAAACAAGATAAGCCCGAACGCTGGATAGGCAAATGAGATGAGCGATAAAGATATAAAAAAAGCAACAGGATCGATTGGCGCGATTCTATTTGCTTGTAACTTGAATGCGGTGCGTTCAGCCATGGCTGAAGCCATGGTGAAAGCAACATTTCCGGGGAAGATTTTTACTGATTCCTGTGGTGTAAGGCCTGGTGCACCCGATGGTTTTGCGATGGCGGTGATGGCGGAAATTAATATTGATATGATCGGACATACGCCTAAATCATTTGCTGATCTGGATTGTGAATTTTACGATGTGATTATTTCCTTTTCCAAAGAGGCCGACATAGCCGCACAGGAACGCGTGCGTAATGTTGATTGTGAAACATTATACTGGCCAGTTGATGATTTGGCCGATCTGCAAGGAAGCCGAGAAGAGCGTTTGGCAGCCTATCGCGCGGTACGCGATGACATTGCAGCTAAGCTCAGTATTTATCTTGATACGAAAATTACAGGAAAAGCTTGACCTTTACGGCTTTTTTGCGCATCTCTATTGCAACTTAGCATCTATGGAAAAGGGTCACATGGCCAAAGAAGGCGTAATTGAATTTTCAGGTACAGTTGCAGAACTGTTGCCCAACGCAATGTTTCGGGTGAAACTTGATAATGATCATGAAGTGCTTGCCCATACTAGTGGCAAGATGCGGAAGAATCGTATCCGTGTGCTGGCAGGTGATAGGGTGAATGTTGAAATGACCCCATATGACCTCAGTAAGGGCCGCATAACGTTCCGTTTCAAGTAAACCGTAAACCTCTGGTACTGGCCTAGTAAGGCTATGGACATAGTGTTGCAAAGTGCATGATGTTGCCGCTTTCTGTTATGTTTCGGATAAGCGCAACATGGAAGCGCCCATTCTAGGAAGTCTTGCGCTATGACTACGGAACAGACATCTCAAGAACATAAAAAGACTGGCTTAGATAGCTCGTTAGTGTTGGCTTCGGCGTCACCGCGTCGGCGTGAACTGCTAGGCCAGATCGGGCTATCGCCGACAATTATGATTGCCGATATTGATGAAAACCCGCAAAAACACGAAAAACCTCAGCCTTATGCCGTGCGCATGGCATCGGAAAAGGTGCTAAAAGTTCGCGACCAGAATGCGGACGCCGTTAATAAATTTATTCTGGCCGGCGATACAGTCGTTGCACGCGGCCAGCGTATTTTGCCCAAAACTGAGGATGAAGCGTCCGCACGTACGTGTCTGGCTTTGTTGTCCGGGCGTCGTCATCGTGTTTATGGCGGTATTGCGCTGATCTCACCAGATGGTCATTTGCGAACTCGTCTAGTCACCAGTATGGTGCGTTTCCGTACGCTCACGCCGGACGATATTGACAGCTATATCGCAACTGGTGAATGGCAAGGCAAAGCTGGCGGTTATGCAATTCAGGGCATGGCGGCAATTTTTGTCCAGCAGATAAGCGGATCCTACTCAAATATCGTTGGCTTCAGCTTGTTTGATGTAGCAGCTATGCTAGGTGGACAGGGTTTTGATGTTATGCACATGCCGGACATGATATGATCGATACGGTTACCCATATATATTTTGACGAGGCACCAGGGCAGACGCGTGTTGTCTTTATACGTGGAAACGACAAGGGGGTCTTGGCTCTTCAAGATGTGATGCCAGATACTATTGTTGAGATATGGCATCGCCGTTGGGACATGCCTAGCCTGATAGGGACAGTGCATTTTGCCCGAATTGAACAGCTTTTCATCGCTCAGAATCGTGCCACTGCCCAATTGCATGATGGTACAGCCATCAGCGTGCGGTTACGGGCAAAAGACCGACCTGCATCCGGTGATATACGGGCTGTAACAATCACCGCGGCACCGCGTGAAGATAAATCGTGGCAGGCCGTTCTAGGCGCACGTCTGGTGTCGCCCTATGGCATTTTGCTGCCCGCTAGCAGTGGTGTTTTCCGGTCTAATAGATTTTCGGCGTCAGATAATGGCAAAGCGCAGGAAGCCATGATCAAGACGATCTTGCCGGATGATTTTGGCTTTATCATGCGTAGCTCTGCAAATGCCCTATCGGTTGACGCGATGGAAGCCGATGTAAAGGCATTGCTACATGCCTGGCAAATGGGGACAAAGGTGCCATCTGGCCAGATGCATATGGCAAGTGCGCCGTGCCTAATCCATGATGGCGGTGGTCTAACTGGACAGGTCGCGCGTCATGCCCCGCATGCACAGGTGATTGATGCGCATGAAACCACCGCCAAACAGTATCTTGCCATAATGCTTGATGAGGTGATTGATGATGCGATGCAAACAAAGGTGCCATTGCCGCATGGTGGGCAACTATGGTGCCAGCGCACAAATGCCTTATGGGCGATTGATGTGGATAGTGCTGGTTATAATAGTCCCAAAGCTAATGATATGATACCGTATCTGCTGATGGATGCTGTGCCCGAAATTATTCGTCAGGTCCGTTTACGAGCAATGGGTGGCGCAATTCTGGTGGATATGCCCCGAATGGCTAGCAAGGCAGGAAAAACGGTTCTGGCACAATTTTCCGAGGCTTGCGCCGGGGATCCACGCCACCCTGAAATTATGGGCTTTACCCGTGGGGGATTGCTGGAAATGCGCGTGCCACATGGCGAACAAACTTTACCCGATGTTATGGCAGATCGTATCGCCCAATGTGCGCTTGCTGGATTACGGCTTGTGGCGCATCGTATCGCTTTGCCTCCAGCACCAACTGAGATCAAACTGGCTGTTTCGGCGCCGGTGGCCAAATGGTTGTCGAGCGAAGGGTCATCAGCTTGTGCGGCACTTGACAGGCCGCTTCGTCCTGTAGTGTTGTCAGATGTCGCCCCCGACGCACCTGCCTATATTATTAATTGAGGTCGTTATGTCTATATCGCCTAAATCGAAACTAAAGCCGGTTAAATGTCCGATATGTGGTGATATGGCCAGTAATGTGGCGCGGCCTTTTTGTTCGTCACGCTGTGCTGATATTGATCTGGGACGTTGGTTTCAGGGTAAATATGCAATCCCTGCGGTCGATGCAGCAGATGATACGATTATAGATGCTTTGATTGCCGAGGCCGAAGCTGATAATGCTGGACTGGATAGCAGGCGCGATCACGATGGCGGAAATGATGATGATCGTTAAAAGACTGTTTTATTCGGTCAATTGAGGCTGGACACTGCCTTGCAAGGTCGTTATATCCGTTGGAGCTAAGGTGATCGCGCTTCATAAGCGTCCTACCATTGATCACCAGTTCAGATCATGCGCGTCAGCTGATACGCATAGAGATGAGGCAAAGCCCGGGTAGCTCAGTTGGTAGAGCAGCGGACTGAAAATCCGCGTGTCGGTGGTTCGAGTCCGCCCCCGGGCACCACTTTCCTGAAAAACAGCCATGTAAATCACCTTAATTCAAGCAGTTAACTGTTTCACTGCTAATTAGGGTAGGTCGTATGGTAGACCAAATTAACCACCATCTTTATCGCAAACGTGGTTTCTATTACTTCTCAAGGCGAGTGCCAAAGGTATTGCTGGATAGTTATCCCAAGCCTCGCATCGTACTTGCATTAAAGACTAGGCACTATCGTGATGCCTTAAGACAAAGCCAGATACTATCTAAACGATTAGACGACCAATGGTTTCATATGCAACTTGATGCGATGGGGTTGGATAATGTGCAAGCCAAAGTATTCCAGCCAGCTAAAGCCGCTGCACCATTGATGTCAGAGGCGACAGTCTTTTATCTGAAACTGAAAGGTGAAGGAAAGGACTTGGTCTTTACTCGTGCAGCCCAGCGCAATGCTAATGTTGTAATAGAGACTTTAGGTGATAAGCCAATCAATGAGTATGCATCGTCAGAGGCTGGTAAGCTGCGTGACGCCCTGTTGAATAAAGGACTCGCTGTTACTTCTATCAAGCGGATGTTTGGCTCCATCAAAGCTATCATTAATCTGGCTATGGCAGAGCATGGCATTGAAGGACGCAATCCATTCTCTAGCATATATATGCCCGATGAAGTCCCAGAGGAAAGACAGCCAATACCATTAGACGCTTTAAGATGCATTCAGTGTGACTGTGTTGAAATAGATGATGAGATGCGCTGGT
>Ga0233444_10005600_pt1 | contig 11529 bp, 10 predicted proteins | sample SI_124_October20_6_FD_182792 | JGI IMG/M metagenome (GOLD analysis project Ga0233444, IMG submission 182792) | Seawater microbial communities from Saanich Inlet, British Columbia, Canada - SI_124_October2016_10_MG | ecosystem: Environmental > Aquatic > Marine > Inlet | place: Canada: British...
AAATCTCAAGCCATTTACTTTTATTTTCTTCTGGAACTATTTTTAATCTATCCCAATCATATTCATTGACATGAAAAGTTATAGTATCAAGATTAAATCTAATTCTACTATCTTTAATGAAGGGTTTTATTCCTTTTGAATTTGATAGTGTTGGCGGCTTAAGAGAAGCATATATCTCATTAATCCATTTGAAATGTTGTTTAATAATAGCAGTTGAGTCTTTGCTAAAATTTTGAGTGTTTTTTTCATTTTTTTGGATAACATGTGCCCAAACTTTAATTTCAATTACAGGATGAGTTATATAACTGGTTGTTTCGTAAGGAATATATTTATTTAAATTCTTGTTTTGGCCAATTATAAACAGCGGACAGCTAAAAATTATATATAATATGGTCTTCATTATTTAATTAAATATAATTGATTTCGAAATTGACTGGATAAATATTACTAAAAACAAGACATTTTTGTGTAAATAACCTTAAAAAACTAATATGTGTTATTCTAATTTCCTCTGTAATCAATATATTTAGTTGTTCATATTTGCAGAATAATGTTTAAAAATATAATTTCGCAGTCCTAAAATTAACACTAAAAAAATAATATATGGGATCAATGATGATTTGGATGCCAATCACTATGGCTTTATTAGGACTAGCTTATATGTTAGTTAAAAAATCCTGGGTAATGAAACAAGATGCCGGTGACGGAAAAATGAAGGAGATTTCTGATCATATTTATGTGGGTGCTTTGGCATTTTTAAATGCAGAATACAGGTTGCTAACAATTTTTGTTATTATTTCAAGTGTTGCTTTAGCTAGTATCGCATTTTTCATGGATACTACTTACTATATTGTTTTTGCTTTTATTATTGGAGCTATATTTTCTGCTTTTGCTGGAAATATGGGCATGAAAATTGCTACAAAAACAAATGTTAGAACTACACAAGCTGCCAAAACAAGTTTACCAAATGCATTGAAAGTTTCTTTTGGAGGAGGTACTGTCATGGGGCTTGGTGTTGCAGGATTAGCAGTCTTAGGACTTACCATTTTTTTCATAATTTTTTATCAAGTTTTTATGGGGAGTCAGTGGACAAATACTGATCAAATGACGATAGTTCTAGAAGCACTTGCAGGTTTTTCTTTAGGTGCTGAATCTATTGCTTTATTTGCTAGAGTTGGTGGTGGTATATATACAAAAGCTGCTGATGTTGGAGCTGATTTAGCGGGTAAAGTCCAAGCTGACATTCCTGAAGATGACCCAAGAAACCCTGCTACTATTGCAGATAATGTTGGTGATAATGTTGGAGATGTTGCGGGAATGGGTGCAGATTTATTTGGTTCATATGTAGCCACTGTTTTAGCCGCAATGGTTTTAGGTAATTATGTTATTAAGGATATGGGTGGGGCAATTCAAGATATTTTTGGCGGAATTGGACCAATACTATTGCCTATATCAATCGCTGGAGTAGGTATTATTATCTCTCTTATTGGAACACTATTAGTCAAAATCTCATCCAATGACGCTAAAGAGGCTGATGTTCAAAAAGCTTTAAATATTGGAAACTGGTCCTCTATTATAATGGTTGCTATAGCTTGTTATGGCTTGGTAGCTTGGATGCTACCAGAAACTATGCAAATGAATTTCTTTGGGGAGGGGCTGAAAGATATTTCTTCAATTAGAGTATTTTATTCCTGTTTAGTTGGGTTAGTTGTTGGCGCAGGAATATCCGCTTTCACTGAATATTACACTGGATTGGGTTCAAAACCCGTATTAAAAATTGTTCAACAATCTAGTACTGGAGCAGGAACTAATATTATTGCAGGATTAGCTACTGGAATGATATCAACTTTTTCATCTGTTTTATTATTTGCTGCAGCAATTTGGACTTCTTATGCTCTTGCAGGATTTTACGGAGTTGCTTTAGCTGCATCAGCTATGATGGCAACTACTGCGATGCAATTAGCAATTGATGCATTTGGCCCCATTGCTGATAATGCTGGAGGAATTGCTGAAATGAGTGAGCAAGATCCTATCGTAAGAGAGCGAACTGATATTTTAGATGCTGTTGGCAATACTACTGCAGCTACAGGAAAAGGATTTGCTATTGCTTCTGCAGCACTAACTTCATTGGCACTTTTTGCTGCTTATGTTACTTTCACAGGAATTGATGGAATTAATATTTTTAAAGCACCTGTACTTGCAATGTTATTTGTTGGTGGTATGATTCCTGTTGTGTTTTCTGCCCTAGCAATGAATGCTGTTGGAAAAGCAGCCATGGAAATGGTAAATGAAGTAGTAAGACAGTTTAAAGAAATTCCAGGTATTATGGAAGGTACTGGAATGCCAGAATATGATAAATGTGTTGATATTTCGACAAAAGCTTCTCTTAAGGAAATGATGCTACCCGGATTATTAACTATAGGATTTCCAATTGCAATTGTTTTACTTGGAAAACTAGTTTATCCAGAAAATAATTTACTTGTTGCTGAGATGTTAGGTGGATACATGGCCGGAGTAACTGTTTCAGGTGTTCTTTGGGCTATTTTTCAAAACAATGCTGGAGGAGCTTGGGATAATGCAAAAAAATCTTTTGAAGCTGGAGTAGAAATTAATGGTGAAATGACTTTTAAAGGCTCTGATGCTCATAAAGCTGCAGTTACTGGAGACACAGTTGGTGACCCTTTCAAAGATACTTCAGGACCTTCTATGAACATACTAATTAAACTTACTTGTTTAATAGGATTAGTAATTGCTCCAATTTTAGGAGATGGTCATAATTTAAATCAAAATAAAGCTATGAATAATAGTGAGGTTAAAGAATGTTCAGCAGATTGTAAAATGCTTTGTTGTTCAACTAATCCCGGCAAAGATTTGACTTTAAATATCGATGTTAATCAAACTTCTTCTGATTCTGATAGTTTAGCTAGTGTTTTAATTACATCTTTTAAAGACGGAGACACTTTAACCAATAAAGAAATTAATATTACTGGTGAAAATTCTAACATAGATTCAATTATAAAAGCAGAAAAATCTTCTGCAAATGATTAAATAATATTAATTTTTTTACATTAAATTTAATCCGACTAAATGTCGGATTTTTCATATATATGAGCTTAGTTATAGATATAGGAAATACTAGAGTTAAAGTTGCTAAATTTAAAAATGAGGAACTTTTAAAAGTTGTCTTTCTCAAAGAAAATGAGGTTTTAAATAAGTTGAAAAAACTTAATTTCAAATCTGGAATAATCTCTAATGTTGGAAATAAGTCTTTGTGTCAAAAGATATTAAAAGCATTTCCGCAACTAATTGTTATGAGTTATAAATTAAAGTTACCTATTAAAATTAAATATAATTCAATTAATTCCTTGGGTCATGACAGAGTAGCTAATGTTGTTGGAGCATACTCAATATTCCCAAATAATAACAACTTAGTAATTGATGTTGGAACTTGTATTACCTATGATTTCCTAACTAGTTCGAACGAATATTTAGGGGGAAGTATCTCTCCGGGATTTAATTTAAGAATGAAGTCATTAAGTGGATTTACAGAAGGCTTGCCTACAATAAATTTCAAGGTTAAAAAAACTTCATTGATTGGAAAAAGTACAGAGGAATCTATGAAAAGCGGAGTAGTCAATGGAACCATTGGTGAAATAATTCAAAATATTTTTGCTTATGAAGCTTTATACTCAGAAATAAATGTTTTAATTACTGGTGGTGACACTACTTTTCTAAAATCGATAGAAACAATTAAAAAAAATAGCATCTTTGCAGATGAAAATTTAACCTTAAAAGGGCTTAATAATATTATAAAATTCAATGTTGAAAAATAATATCTTATATATTTTCGTTTTCTTCTTTGCTATTTCATCTGCTGGTCAAGATCTAAATACTTCACCATTTTCCCGTTATGGTATTGGAGAATTAAATACTATTCAATCAGCTCATTATTTTGGTTTTGGAAATATTAGTTCTGCATTATCAGAACCTCAAAATATCAACATAAATAATCCAGCTTCATACGCTACTTTTATTCAATATAACCCAATTTTTAATGTGTCTCTTTCTGGGAAGTCAGCACTGTACAATTCTAATTATAACGGAAGAGAGACAAATTCAACTGGGAATAACTTTGGATTAAACACCTTATTTATAGGACTCCCTATTAAAAAAAACTGGGGATTAGTTTTTGGAATAACTCCAGTTTCTTCACAAGGTTATAATATTACTAATACGGTTCCCTTTGAATCATCAACTGTTTCTTATCTTTATAAAGGTGACGGATCCATCAATAAATTAATGATTGGTAATGGATTTAATTTAATTAATAAAGGAGACACAACAAGGTTAGCATTTGGGATTAACTGCTCATACTTATTTGGGAATTTAGAACGAACAAGTTCCGTTATTTACAACAATTCTAATAACTATAATAATTCAAGAATTCAATACCGTTCTTCTTTGAGTGGATGGAGTTTTGATTTAGGACTGCAGTTTTACAAAAAATTTGAAACATCTTCAAAAAATAAATTAATCCTAAATCTAGGACTTAATTATGTTTTAGGTTCTGATTTAATATCGGACAACGACTTCTTTGCTTATTCATTTATCTATAACTTCAATGTCCAAGAGATTGCTAAGGATACTATAGAAATGAGTAATGAAATATCTTCAATGGTTATCCCCCAAAAACTTGATGTCGGGATTGCATTTGGTAAAATTTACAAGAACAAAAGAAGATGGGATTTAGGTATTCAATATTCTAGTACAGATTGGTCTAATTTTAAAGATAATTCAACTTATTCGACACAAACTGACTTTCCAATGGGGGCTTCTTCAAGAATTTCATTTGGTTATAGATTGTCTCCTAATTTGGATTGGGCCAATTCTAATAAATCATTAATAAGTAAGTCGACTTATTCATTTGGACTTCACCAAACAAAATCACAAATCATTGTTGATAATGAGTCTCTAATTAATAATGGTATAAATTTTGGAGTATCAATACCAATGCTAAGTTCAAGATCCTTGTCAAGAATTAACTTCGGATTTGAATTTGGTAAGTTAGGGGATTTAAAATCAAATAATATTGAAGAAAACTACTTTAAGTTTTCTATTGGTTTTTCCCTTGGACCTGACACTAGATATGACCGTTGGTTTAGAAAAAGAAAATATGATTAATTAAAAAAAAATGAATAAATTATTTACTTCCTTAGGTTATTTCTTAATTTTTCTCACTTTTTCATCTCAAGACTGTTTTCAAGCGAGTAAAGCTAATTGGGGAGATGATAGTTTAAAATGTAGAAAAAACGTTTCTCTTTATTCTGAGTTTATGAAGCAGAAAGTTTATCCTGATGCTGCTAAGTTTTGGAGAAAAACTCAAATTTTTTGTCCACAATATAAGCCTAACCTTTACAAAAATGGAATTTATATTTACAAGCAAATTGCAATGGAAAAGAAAAAATCTAAATCCCCAGAGCTCAAATCTTATGTAGACACCATTTATTCTATCTATGATTCTTGGGTTTTAAATTTTGGAAACTGTAATGAGATTAAAGCTGATTTAGCTGCAGATATTATGGCATTTGACCCCTCTATGGGATTCCCTAAAGCTTATAGTTTATATAAGGAAGTATTTGATAAATCTCCTCAATTTACTTCTTACAACGATATTAAATATTTTGTTTATGCTAGTAAATATATGCTTAAAACAAAAAAAATAAATTGCGATCAATTTTTAGAAAATTATGAAATATTATCTTCAATATGTGATCAGAACATTTCTATTGGCAACAAGGAAGATAAATATATTAAAGTCCAAGTATTCCTAGACAAAGAAATTAGTCCTTGTGCTAGTTGTGATAAGTTAGAAGAAATATATACTTCAAAATATAATTTAGATCCCAATAATATGGACTTAACTAAAAAGATCTTTGAAAGACTTAGTAATAATAAATGTACAGATTCACCATTGTATATTACTTTGCTTGACAAAGTTTTAAATGATCCTATGAACCCACCTAGTCCAAAAGATCTTTATAATGCTGGAGTAGCTAATTATAAACGAAAAGAATTCTCAAAAGCAGAAGAAAGATTCAATCGAGCTATAAAAATATGCAATGACGATAATTTAAAACAAAAAATGTATGAAATACTTTATGATATTGCATTTAATAAAAACCAGTTTAAAAAAGGGCTGTTAGTTGCTGGTAAATTTGCGGATAAATGTATTTCTAATGATAAAAAAGCTAGAATTGTAGCTGCAAGCTCTTCAAAATATGGAAATAGTGCATTTAATAAAAGTTTAATATACTGCTTAGCATTAAAATATGCTTCTAATTCGTGTGGTAAAACAAGTGCTTCAGCAATTAATAATTGGAAGGGTCAATTGCTTCCTAAAAGTGAATTAATAATGCTAGATATTAAAAGTAACTCCACACAAAAAGTTCCTTTTTGGGGTCAGGATGTAGAATTAAAAACTCGAGATTGAACATCAGATTTCAACTATATCTAAAAGTAATTTTTTCGTGTTTTTTGTTACTACTCTCATGTGTTGAAAACCCAGAGATTTCAGATTTAAACTTTTATCAAGAGGAGCTCCAATCTACTGAAACAGCAACAGGAGTCACGTTGAATTTCTCAGACTTAGGAAGGTCAAAACTTTTACTTAAAGCCCCAAAGCTTATTAAAACTATAGATTTAAACGATCAATTAATAATGGAATGTCCAGATGGACTAGAATTAATATTTTATGATTCTTTAAAAAATATTGAATCTGTTTTAATAGCTGATTATGGCAAACTATTTTCTGAACTACAGTTTTTTATAGTCAAAGAAAATGTGGTTTTTAATAATTATAAATTAGACACTTTATATGCAGAAGAGTTAGAAATTGATTTTATCAAAGACAGTGTATATTCTGAAAAATTAGTTACCTTTTCAAATAGCGAAGGTAGGATAACTGGTAATAAATTGATAGCCAACAGTAATTTCACTTTTTTCAAACTATCTAATGTTTCTCAGAGTCATATTAATTATAATTTAGAATAATGGAAAGTTTAAAAAAATGGAATAAACGCTCTGAAAAAGTCTGGCTTATAATATCTTTAATATCTACTGTAGCAGCAATTGTGATATCAATTATTGATAATTTAAAAGAGGTTAAGGTTTATTATTTATTATCAATTATGGCATGGGGAATTTACTTAATTAGAAGAGGGCTAAGTAAAAGATTGGGCCGTTAAAAATTAAAAATGTCAACTTTTTCATTATTATTACTTACAATTATTTCACTTTCATTTTCTGCTTTTTTTTCTGGAATGGAAATAGCATTCATTTCTTCAAGTAAAATTAAAATTGAAATTGATAATAAAAAAGGAGAGTTCAGCGCTAAGATTCTTTCTTTTTTCATATCTAAACCAGCATGGTTTATTGCCTCTATGTTAATTGGCAATAACGTAGCTATGGTTGTTTATACATTATATATAGCAGACTTAATTGAGCCTTATCTAATAATGCTAAATTTCAATTCTACTCTTGTACTATTATTTCAAACACTATTTTCAACTTTTTTCATTTTATTATTTGCCGAGTTTTTACCAAAATCAATATTTAGATTAAACCCAAATTCAACCCTTCGGTTTTTTAGCCTAATTCTATTTTTATTTTATATTTTCTTGTGGCCATTAACAGCTTTTGTTGTTTTTCTAAGTAATAGAGTTTTAAAAATCTTTGGCAATCAAGAAGCCGAAAATAAAGTCAGTTTTAAAAAAACTGATCTTGACTTATATATTAGCGAATTAAAAAAAGATTTAGATGATGATGAAGAAATGGAGCACGATGTTAAAATTTTTCATAACGCCTTAAGTTTTTCTAATGTTATAGCTAGAGATTGTATGGTTCCTAGAAATGAAATTGTTGCCTTAGAATTAAATGATAATATAGAAGAACTAAAAAAAACATTTATAGATTCTGGGTATTCTAGAATAATAATTTTTAAGGAGAATATTGACAATATAATTGGGTATGTTCATAGCATTGAACAATTTAAAATTCCAGTTAGTATTAAATCTATGTTAATTCCCTTGTCCATTGTCCCAGAATCTATGTCTGGAATTAAGTTGTTAGAAGATTTCATTGACAAAAAAAGAAGTGTTTCTGTTGTTGTTGACGAATATGGAGGAACTTCTGGTATATTAACAATGGAAGATATTATTGAAGAAATTTTTGGCGAAATTGATGATGAGCATGATCAAGAAGAGTTTACACATAAAATCATCAATGAAAATACTTTTTTATTTTCTGCTAGATTGGAGATTGATTTCATTAATGAAAAGTATAGATTAAAACTTCCTGTTAAGGAGGATTACGAGACATTGTCTGGAATGATAATATCATTTGCCGAAACAATTCCTGAGAACGGAGCCGTCTTTAATATTGATAATTATCAACTCAAGGTTTTAGAAGTCCACGAGACTAAAATAAGTACTGTAGAACTTAAAATACTGGAAAAAGATTAGTTTTTTAATATTCTTCTAACTAAAATTCTAGCTGGAATATATGATGAAATAAAACCCATCGTAAAAAGTATAATCAGCAGCATTAGAATGTCTTTAGACTTGATTACAACAGGCCAATACTCTAAAGCCGAATTTTCTAATTTTAATAAATGAAATTTCATTTGAATAAAGCAAATAAATAATCCAACAATTAAACCACCCATACTTCCAAAATAGCTAATCATTAGTCCTTCTTTGAGAAATATATTTTTTATGGTATTAGAGTTACACCCTAATGCAATTAAACTTTTAATATCTTTCTTTTTATCAATAATTAACATGGTTATCGAGGCAACAACAGTGAATGAAGAGAGAGTAAGAACAAAAATAAGGACTGCCAAAACAATCCACTTTTCAGCATCACTAGCAGCATAAATAAGCTGATTGTTTTCTTTATGAGTTTTGAATAAAAGTTTTTTATTCTTAGCGGCTAATTCATTTTTAATATTAAAAATATCTTTATTATTTTTTAAAAAAATCTCAAGATAATTAGCACCATTTTTCGTTTCAAAAATTTTGTTTGCTACAGAGTAGTCTATAATTGCAGATGAGAAGTCTAGTTCTGGGTTTATGGTGTAAGTACCACCAAAGATTAAGTTCTTTTTATTCAAAGAACTTCTATTTTGTATAGAAATTTTTTTTGTTTTTGATATGCTAAAAATTTTAATTTCGTTTGGGGAATCTTTTTTGTAGGGGACTTGTAATTCGTTTTGAATTCCATAACCTAATAAGATTTTAGCTTGTGTTTTGGTATATAGTTCACCATTACCTTCCAATAAATTTGAAGACCAATTTTTTAAGTTATAGGTATTAGAATCTACTCCTTTTACTGTTGAAGTAACCCATCTGTTTTCAAATTTCAACAATGCAGTTTGCTCAATAACTTTACTAAAATATTTAATTTTTTTTTGGTTATTTAAGTGATAAAAAATAGAATCAGTTTGATTAATTAATTTTCCTGTTTTTGGGTAAACATAAATGGAGGCAGAAAACTTTTCATAGATGTCTTCTACATATTCTTGAATTCCATTAAACCCACTTAAAATCACAATTAATGATGCTGCACTTACTAATAAACCAGTTAGTGAGATTAAAGAAATCAAATTAATAACATTTCTAGATTTTTTAGAAAATAAATATCTTTTAGAAATAAAATTTGAAATATTCATTACCACTAATCTAATAATTCCAAAATAGCATTAAAATTTAATTTCGTAAAAGTTGCCAAATTTCAGCTTTATATACTGTTTTATTTCTAGATTTATTAATAAGGCATTTAGAATAGATGTTTTAATTCCGCTTTTTATTTGAATTTCATTTGCAGATAATTCTTTATTTTTAAAAATTATGTCATAAACTATTTGTTCTTCAATATTAAGTTTTTGTTTTTGATAATTGATATTGCTATTAATTTGTTTATCAATATTTAAAAATTCTAAAATCTGTTCTGGATTATTTAGAATGTTTGCTTGGTGGTTTTGAATCAATAAATTTGTTCCGCACGAATTTACTTGTTGGTTATTCCCTGGGACAGCAAATACCTCTCTATTGTATTCATTTGCCAGTCTTGCAGTTATCATTGCGCCTCCTTTTATTCTAGATTCAACAACAATTGTGCATTTACTCATCCCGGCAATAATTCTATTTCTTTTTGGAAAATTATAACTTAATGGCGAAGTATAGGGAAGATATTCTGAAATAATCATTCCATTTTTTTCTATAAGATAGCTTTCATTAATATGATTTTTAGGATATACCTTATCTAAACCACTTCCTAATACAGCATAGTTTGCAATATTAAATTTATTTGATAGTTTATGGGCAAAAATATCAATTCCATAAGCTAATCCACTCACAATTCCTACACGATAGGGCTTTAAGAACTCAAGTATTTTCGCACATTCTTTAAGCCCGTATTCTGAGCAATTTCTAGTTCCTACTAGAGATATTAATTGATAATCATTAGGATTCTTGTTGCCTTTTATATAAATAATTAAGGGTGCGTCAACACAATGATTTAAATTTTCCGGGAAATAGTCATGCCAATATGGTATAATCTGAATATGATTTTTTTCACAATCCTCTACTATTTCTAAAGCCTGTTGAGAAAGTGATGTTGAATTCATTTGTTTTAAGACTCCAAGACTTTTTTTAGAACGGGTTTTAAAGAGTTCAGACTTTAGTTTTAAAAACGCCATTTCTGAAGACCCTTCTTGTTCAATGAGTTTTCTTTTAGAAATTAAACCAATGCCTTTAATCAATGAAAATTTTATTGTGTGCAACATTATTTTCAAAGAAATCATTTAAGAACATAGTTTTTTTACGTTTTACTTGTAATGCACTTTAAATTATCTTACTTTTACATTTAAATAGAACGATAATTACAAGAGGGGACGGAAGTCCTCTCTTTTTTTTCTAGGAATGATAAATAAAAAAGAAATTACGAGATTAGCCCAAGAAAGAATTAACGAACTTGATAATGGGAATTATTTAGTAGATGTAATGATTTCTTCTAAAAACGCTATCAGCGTTAAAATAGATAATTTAAATGGTGGAGTAAGTGTTAAAGACTGTGTTAGCGTAAGTAGAAACATAGAGCATAATCTTGATAGAGAAGTTGAAGATTTTGAATTACAGGTCTCTTCACCGGGAATAGATCAACCTTTTATGGTTCATGAACAGTTTTTAAAAAATATCGGAAAACAAGTTTCAGTAACTCTAGAAAATCAAAAAGTGCTTTCAGGAGAGTTAATGATTGTTACTGAAAATCAGTTATCTATTAAAGAAATTACAATTGAAAAAAACAAGGCTACAAAGAAGAAAGAAACAATAGAAACAGTTCATCAACTATTGATGAGCGATATAAGAGAAACTAAATTAATTATATCCTTTTAATTAAACCCTATGAATGCAATAGAACTAATAGACTCATTTTCAGAATTTAAAGAATTAAAGAATATTGATAGAGTCA
>Ga0233444_10005609_pt1 | contig 11513 bp, 7 predicted proteins | sample SI_124_October20_6_FD_182792 | JGI IMG/M metagenome (GOLD analysis project Ga0233444, IMG submission 182792) | Seawater microbial communities from Saanich Inlet, British Columbia, Canada - SI_124_October2016_10_MG | ecosystem: Environmental > Aquatic > Marine > Inlet | place: Canada: British...
AATACCTTTCATGTTACTTGCAGAATCCAATGTAGCTGAGTAAGCGTTTGTTCCTGTCGATGCTACACTTAATTTAGAGGCAGGATTAGTAGCCCCGATCCCGACGTTGCCTCCTACATAAGTATTACCATTAACAGATAATTTCATAGTTGATAAAGGAGTAGAGTCAGGACTTGTAAATCCAATTCCAACATTACCGTTTGATGCAATTCTCATTTTTTCTGTAGCAGCAATACTTGTATTTGTTCCGTCTGTATTGTTTGTTTTAAAAACTATATCTCCTTTATACCAAGCTGTTGCATTTGTTACAAAATCAATAGACTGCATAGCTGCCCCATCATTAGAGTAGCCTCTTGCCTGCCCTATAATTCTTGATATGGTTGAATTTGCAACTCCATCAGCCGTGTAATTTGTTAAAACAATATCTTGCTGACCACCCTCTAAATGTAAATTTCCATAAACATTAGCATCTGTTCCTATACCTACTTTACCTCCACTTGTAATACGCATTTTTTCAGTAGCAGGTGTGGTGTTAAAGTTTCCTCCAGGAGTATTAGTCCAAAAAGTTAAAGCTGTAGGAGAATTTCTTGCTGCTCCAGCCTCATTAACAATAGCTATTCTACCAGCGTCTCTAACACCTTGGTTATTAGAATCGTCTATTGTTGAAAACCCTAAATATCCATTAGAATTTTGTCCTGACGTTAAAGAAGCTCTTACCGCTACTAACTGTAAAATAGAATGATAATTATTATCAGTCATTTGATTAGAAACCACAGTAGCTATAGTTGCTGGAATTTCAGTAGTAGCAAAAGAAGTACTAGACCCAAAAACAGAAAGTCTTCTCGAGGTATCAGTTGTTCCAATCCCGGCGTTACCACTTATAGTAGCATCTCCGCCGGCTACAGATAACATAGCTGATGGTGCGTTAGTTCCTATACCTACCTTAGCTCCAAATGTAGCACCTCTTGATGTTTGAATAGTTGCGTGATTTCTATTGTCGCCGCTTATATCTAATTGAGTATCATTACTTGTTAGAGTAGGAGCTGTAGTTGTAGCTGATGCCAAGATAGTTGCACTTGCTAAAACATCTGAAGTACAAGCGACATACGTAGCTCCTGTGCCAGAATATACAGCTTCTAATTTTATCCATATTTCTACGCTACTACTATTATTTGGGTTTATAGCAGCAACGCTTTTTAGTTTAGAAGTATTGTATCTTCCTCCAGGTAATTTTTCAATATGCATATTCATTCCATAGCCTGAGGTAGCTATAAGAAAGTTATCATAAGAATTTGTATTGTCACCTGTTGCTATAATTGAAAACTTAATTCTTTTAGGTGATCCCCCTAAAGTAACTACTTTAAACCACTGGTCTGGATTACCTGTAACAGGAGATCTTGTAAATCCTACTTCGCTTTGAAGGTTTCCGTATCTATTATCATTATTTTGATCTACATCGTTTATATATAAATTATCAGTCAAAGAAGACCCTGACCCAGCTGCAAGTGGTAAGTAAGGACCGCCTGCGCCTCCGCCGCTTGATACCGTGATATTTCCAGAGGCATCAGTCACTAAAGTACCAGCTCCGTAAGCATTAAATTTAATAGCTCCAGCAGAATTAATACGCATTCTTTCTGCACCTGCCGTGCTAAAAGCTAATGTATCCGCGTCCGCACGATACATACCAGTGTTAACATCATCATAAAAACCATAATCAACTTCCGTGGCAGAACCAGCGGACTTAGCTACAAATCTACCAGTAACAGTGGAACTACCAACTACTAATACAGTATCTGGCTGACTCGTAAAATGCCAAGAAGCACCACCGCCTTGTGATGACCCATCTGAGTGATAGAATGTTATATCACCTACTTGAGTCTGTGTGGTTTGATCACTAAACCTAATAGTAGAACCACCACCATTTGTTGTATTATATAAGTTTAGCATTGCGCCGCTTGCAGCAAATTCAGCGGTGATTGGTCCTGCAAAAGTTGCTTCTGTTCCAATAGTTGCTAAAGTTGTTGTAAATGAAGATTGAGCAGTTGATGAAATTGAAGATGTAGGTCTTAATAAAACTTCTCCACTTGCATTTGTTCCAAGGACTGCTGATGTTCCTGATGATTTATAATAAGTAGCTGCTTCTACTGTTCCTGCAAAAATTGTATCATTACCACTAACTGTTATTGGTGCATTACCTAAAGTATCTGAATCTGAAACAGAGCTTGGACCTTCCCATAAAGCTACAGTTTGACCTGTACCAGCACCTGATAATACAGATGAGTTATCAATTTTCTGCCATTGACCTGTGCCGCTAACATCGTTGTATATACACCAGTCACCTACATTCCAAGTGTTAGGCTCTGAGTTTGCTCCGTTTGGAGTTGCTGAACCTGCTTCACTACATATATAATAATATCCAGATGTTTGTGTTACACCATCTAAAGAAGGCGCTCCATATATTGGAGAAAATATATACGCTGTTGCTGTTGCATCTATTGCTGTATCTAATACATATACTGTAGATGAAGTAACAGAAGCTACTTTTACAATACCTGTTATTCCTTCACCAGTAACTACAGCTCCTACTAAATCAGGTGTTTCACCATCTGCATCAAGAATTGCTGCTGTAACTGTTAATGTTGTACTCGCTGTTGTTGCAGCGGATGAGGTAGCTGATATACCAGCTTGCCAAGCACCTCTATATATTGTAGCCCCAGTAATTAAACTATCTACATAACCTTTTGTTGTTAGAGTTGATGACGCGTTTCCAGAGGATGTGGCAGTTGTTGCAAAAGCTTGAGCTGCAAAAGTTGTATCTTTATAAATAGCTACAGTATCTGCTGTAGATTCTGTAAATCTCATAAATTCCTCGCCACCAACAAAAAATCTTAATCTATCTGCTACATCTTCGGATATGTAAGTTGCATTACTACCTCCATCAAAAAATAAGTGACTACCTGTGTTAATTTTTATATTACCGTTTGAAATAACATCTGCTGCAAAAGTTGCGATACCATCTCCACCTATAGTTAAATTTGTGTTTCCACCATCTCTAAACTTTATAGGTATTGCATTTGGGGCGTTTATATTCATTGCACCACCTACCATATTAATATAGCCAGTTTGTGACGTATTACTTCTTACAACACCAATCCCTTCATCAAAGCTTGAGTCTTGTATTGATTTAACTTCTAAATTTGCAGTTGTAGATGTTAAACCTATTCCTACACTTCCATCAAAAGTAGAAAGCCCACTTGAGTTAACGTCCAGTATCGGTACACCAGATATATCTGACACAGCGAATATAGATCCGCTTAAGTCGTCGGTTACTGAAAACAGTTGTCCTTGTGAACCTTGTATATCTACAACAGTTCCACCATCAGCCCCTGTAACAATTAGACCTTTTTTTATTTTAAATTCGTTTGCCATATTATCTTTTTTTCAATATCCAAAAAGTTGTTATATAAATCTTGATTTTTGTGCGTTAAAATTTTGTGTTACTTCGGCAGCGGTTATTGCTCTGTTGTAAAATCTTACTATAGGTATTTTACCATCAACAGCTTCACTACCACTTGCATTAGTCCCTATAAGTTTATCAGTATTGTTAGTATAACTAATAGTTGTAGATAAAGACTTAGTCTGAATAAGCACGCCGCTTAAGTAATAACTAACTAATGAACCATTCCAAGTTATAACTAATTGACTCCAAGTGTTATTTTGTACTTTAGTAGTAGTTCCATTAGCTAATCCATCACTTATGCCATTTATTCTTGTATGTAAGCCTCCTGTATAATTTATATAAATTCCCCAATCAAAATAAGGGCTTGTGTGAGCGCTGTTCGATTGTGGTGATTGAAACACACTGTCCCAACTTGATGGCATAGTATCTAAACGAACCCAAGCTTCCATAGTTAAAGCTGAGGTAGGTTGCATAGTACTAGAATTAGCTATTGTTATTTTATCGTCTGCTCCATCAAAAGTCCAAGTGCCTCCGTTATCAGTGCTAAAACCTACTCCGTTATTAAGGGTGTTAGATATTGAACCTACCAAACTTGTCGCAGCTGTTCCTGATCCAGGATAGCTTCTTTCACTACCCGCGTCTATTGCAAATACTAATCCGTCGTCTACTATGTCTGGTCCTACGTACATTATATAAATCTGTTTTTTTGTGCGTTATAGTTTTGTATTACTTCTGATGCAGTAAGTACTCTATTATATATTAGAGTATTTGCGTATTGAAAATTTACTACAGGGGTATAGGTGGAATGTATTGTCCCGAGTACTATTCCGCTATTATTGATATTAGGAGCTGTGCTTTCTGCTCTCAATACTGTTAAGTCAGTTCCTGTATAACTTGTAGTATTTTTCCATAGTATACAATTTGCCCTGGTCATTGCTCCTGCTGTTTTTTGCCAGGTAACAAACACCCATTCGTTTAAAGGATATGTCTGCCCAGAAGTAAATGTAGCTCTACTCCAAGTATCTATTGTAATCTCATTTGTGTTAAGATACCACCAGGAATTAATACCTCCATTTGTCGCATTACCGCCAAAACCCCATATCCCCGCATAATTAGGCTCATTCCCCAGCCTCTTTACCCACATCGATATGGTAAAACTTGGATCTCCCTGTAACTCTGTTGGTGTAGTTGATCTTAACACGTAGTCGTCAGAACCATCAAGTACGATTGAACCACCGTTTTGGGAGTCAAAAGTAGGACCGTTTACTAAAGCGCATTCACTACTACCAACTATATCAGTCCAGGTAGTTCCGCTACCAGGGTATGATCTTTCACTCCCTGCATCAATAGCAAAAAGCAACCCGTCTGTTATTATATCTGGTCCTCCGTATGCTCCCATATTATTCTGGTGGATTAGGGTCAGTCCATTCTGGAGTAGCCATTATTACTAATATCTCTTCGTGAGTGTAAGGCCCTTCGTATGAACTTAATGTTGATACAAATGAAGGTTCTGCGCCTTCCCACTTTAATACTGTTTGTAAACCATCAACTGATAGTCTAACCGTTTCTTCTGATGTCTCCATAACTTCGTTGAAATCAACCAATGCTATTTCAGACATATTTATTGTAATGTATGTTATCATAATCCGAATCTTGATTTTTGTGCGTTAAAATTTTGTGTTACTTCTGCATCTGTTAATGCTCTATTATATACTTGAGCTATTGGAATATTTCCATCAAGTGTTTGTGTTGCGCCGTGAAAATGTCTGCTTACATAATAATCAGAAGTAGTATTAAGATTCCAAGATAAACTTCCAGTACTTGTTGATAAAATACCATCTTCATATGCGTATACTTTTACAGAACTACCACTTGTGCTTCCGCTAATAACTAAAACACAATATATCCATTTATTTAAATGATTAGTTCCTAAATCTACAAATACACCAGAAGCACTTACTCCTGCATTATTAATACCAATTTGATTACTTGATCCGTTAAAAGTTAGTAAAGCGCATGAGTTTGTTCCAACACAATTTGAAACCAAGCCAGACCACGATGTTATAGTTTCTCTATAAAACCAACAACCAATAGTACTTGCTCCGGAAAAAGTTGATGCAGTAATAGTACCTTGTAAATAATCATCCGTTCCGTCTAACGTCCAAGTACCTCCATTAGCCGTGCTAAATCCTACTCCATTAAGTAAACTAACAGAAGAGTTATCTATTATATTATAAGCTGTAGTCCCTGATCCAGAATAGCTTCTTGTACTTCCCGCATCAAGTGCAAGCACTAATCCGTCCGTTACTATATTTGGTCCTCTATAAAATCCCATTATATTGCTCTTATTAATGATTTAACACTCCAGTCATCTGAAGTCACTGTTGCTAACAACCTCATATTAGTTCCTGATATATCTACACTTAATGTAACATCTGATGTGTCACCTAAGTCATTAGTCGATGTTTCTGTAAATTCTACTAAAGGAGTTGTATCTCCGTTATGACAAGCGTACACTGTACCTGATCTTACATTTGTACCTTTCTTAACTACAAAGTCAAAGAAAGCTGCTGTATAAGTAGCGTGTGAAACCTGAGCAACCACTTCAGCCCCTGTGTCTATATCTGTGTTTTCTTGGTTCGAAAGTAAAGCCGCGGTTATTAATACATTTCCAACTACTTCTAATTTTTCCGTAGGATTAGCTATTCCAATTCCTACTCTACCATTAGAATTGACAGTCATTACTTTTGTATCATTCTCAGAAGCTAATTGTAATATTCTATTAGCAGAAGAAACACCACCAGCTCTAATTAATAAACCTTGACCATTTGCGGCTGTGTTATGAAATCTTGATAATAAATTTCCATTGTTGTTTTGTTCTACTTGTAGTCTATAAGAGGTAGCGGTTGTGCCAATAGCAACATTACCATTTGAACCTATACGCAATCTTTCCGATGCTCCTGTAAAAAATCTTTGAAAGCTAACTCCTGCCGCAACTCCATATAATATACTACCTCCTGCGTATGTGTCTACAGGTCCTATATACATAGTGTTAGATGTGTTTAAAACCATAACCCTGGTTACAGCGCCAGCGTTATCGGTCATAGATATATCTTTATTATTGACAAAATCTATATTACCAGTCATTGTCCCACCAGATAGTGGTAAGTAAGCTCCTACAGGTGTTGGTCCAAATGCACCAGTGCCTAATTCTCTTTTTTCTACTTGATTATTAACAACTTCGTATGTAGAAACGTTTGATATTTTTCCAGTAAATCCATATGGATGGAAGTATAGGTAATTATTCCCGCTTGATTCAATATAAACAGTGTATGTTCCATTAGTACTGTACTGTGTAGTAGCTGGGTTGCTTAATCCAACTCTTATATATCCGCTAGTTACATCTGATAGTGTAAATATTACTTTATGTACTAACCCATTGCCTGAAGCTACGGCTGCACTTGTGTGTAGTATGTTACCAGCATTATTTGAAGCTACTGCAAATCCACCTGTAATAGTCCATTGTCCTTGTCCTAAATTCCAGTCACTATTTGTAGCAAAATTTCCATTGGTAACTAGTTGACTTCCTAAAATTTCATCTGCTACTAATGCAAAAACTGAGTCTGTATTTAGCGGTAATCCAGAAACACCCAATGTCCCATCTACATCTAATTTAAAATCTGGAGAAGTTGTGTTAATCCCGACGTTGCCGCCGTTTTGTAAAGTAAAAAGTAAATTGCCTGAAGTTAAATTTTGCCAATAAGTAGCATCATTATCTGAATGAAACCCCCATTTATTAGCGCTAACACCTGTTCTTTGATAAGCAAAAGAAGTTGTGCTTGGTCCAGCAATTTCTAAAGTATATCCAGGACTAACCGTCCCAATCCCGACGTTGCCTAATGCATTAATTCTTACAGCATCTACTAATGTACCCGATGCTACTGGGGCAGTTTTAAATGTAAAACCACCTCGTGTTGGATTTGCTGATTCATACCCATAGTAACTTTCTAACTTTACTTGGACTGCTCCACCGTCGTTATATATTCGCCCCCCGTTTATAGAACTTCTCAAAAATTCAACTCCAGCCATATAAGGAGAAGTAGATCCAGAATCCACCTTTATGAAGGAGTTTCCTTCTTCATATACATGAAGTCTTTCACTAGGATTAGTCGTACCGATCCCGACTAAACCCTCTTTATTAATTACCATCCTTTGCTTTATACCTTGAGTGGCAGCTCCAGCTGTAGCAAATATTAATTCACCATCAATCCAACTTCCACCATTACCAGTACCTAATGGTGATCTCGCATATATACCAGCCATTGTGGCTTTGAATTGAGATGTAGGTGTTTCTAATTTTGAAAACAAAAGCATAGGTGAAAATCCCCCTGCTGTGCCATCGTCATTATATAAAGTTAAACCAACAGTATCTGGACCAGTTGTTGTAGCGCTATCTCTAACCATTGTAATACCTAAATCAGTGGTATTATTCAACTGTGGATCATAACTACTATTAGTTGTTCCTAAACTTTTTATATACAAACTATTACCCCCGCTTGTTGTATCCCAAGTTGGACCAACGTAAAGTTTGCCAACAGGACTAGTAGTCGTTCCGATCCCGACGTTGCCTGTAGGTGCTAATAAAATATCGGCAATAGAGCTTACATACATGTCGCCATTTATCGCGCCAATATAACCTGCTCTACCGTCTGTAGCGTCAAACTCTATAAGAGATAACATTCCTCCTACAGTGCTAGATGTATCATTTAAGCTGATCCGAGGTTGAGTGCCAGCTACTTCTAGCTCCTCTGAAGGACTATCCGTCCCAATACCTAAGCGTTGATTATCGTGATCTACATATAAAGGTGTTGGTACGTCATTGCTCCTCATTATAGAAGATACAGTAAGTGATCCAGCATTACCGCCAGATACTTTACCAACTAAACCTACGTTTTGTATAAATTCAAGACCTGTTGGTTTTGTAAGCGTAAGCCCACCACCAGATTTTACATATATTGTATCTCCAGTTACAGGTGTTACACCGTCTATAGGGTCAGTTGTAAAGTTTAAAAGTTCACCTGTTATTACTACGTTACCAAAATCATTGTTGTTAATGTCGGTTTGTAATAAACCAATAGCAGCCATTTTATCTTCATCAGAAGCATCAGCTTCAGCAATTTCAATAACATCTGTAGCACCAACTGTACCTGTTTGATATACTGGAGTTCCTTTAGTTATTGTTGCACCTGAAGTATTTTTACAAGCTATAACAACTAACTTTGCCGATACATTAATGGATGATTGATCTATCCAATTAGTTTGACTACCAGTTGAAGAAAGTATTTGACCAGCTGTACCTATATCATCACTACCATCCCTAAGACCAGCCTGGACCTCTATATCACTTTTAAACTTCATATATGAGTTTTACTTAATTATACATAAACAAGCAGTGCTGCGTAAACATCACTTGCTATACTTCCTGTAAAAGCGAAGGAAATAGTTCCTGATCCACTTCTAGCTACATCTACATATACTGTTTGATAAGGTGTTGCTATTTGAGTAATTTCAGCTTTTACGTTTGAAGCTAAAGCATTTGTACCAAAAAGACTAGCATCTGTTATATCAATTGTAAATGTTGTTAATCCTCCAGATTCTGATCTTGTACAAGGACTTGTAGCTGGCGTAGCACTTCCTCCATCATCTAGTGTTACTTTTGCTCCATAAGGATTTGATTGTGGTTTTAATTGTACCCAACCAGCTGCCGATACATCAAAGCTTGCTGAATCAAAACCAGCTACACCTTTTTCAGTAGCTCCATCAGTTGCACCTGCACCTGCTATGTTGGCATCAGATTGAACAATAGTATATTCTGACGCTGCTGGATCTGAATTTGCTGCAATATTTGCATTTGCAAATATAAAATCACCAACTTCTACTGAAACAACTTTATCGCTAAAAGTTAAAGTAGTTGTATTAGCTATAGTGATTGCTGAACTTAATACAAAATTAGTTGAATTTGTAACAGTTAAAATAGTGATACCAGGAGGAACTCCAGTTCCAGTAACATCCATTCCTACAGCAACATCTGCATTGGCCGCAGCTAATACTAAAGCTGTGGAATTTGCTAAAGCACCACTGTTGACACCCGTAGTAGTTGTACCGCTAAACGTTATGTCACCATCGTGTGAAACCACAAAGTAATCACCTTGATCTAATTTTATATTGGCCGCACCACTAATAATTGGAACTCCTGGATCAGTAGTGGCGTTATAACCTCCTTGAAATACACCTATTCCAGCAATCAATGCTTGAACCTGACCTAAATTAACTCCATCTCCCGCAGCAGTACCTGTGGCAATATTAGTAATTTTAGTGGTATTCATGTTAAGCGGACTCGCAAAACTGTTTTCGTTTCCAGTTGATGTTTGATTAATTTCACCACCTACATTTAGATCGTTTACTATTGAAACATCATCCGTTAAATTAATAGTTATACTACCGTCGTTTTGATTAACACTAGTTATATCTATTCTTCCACTTGTACCTATAAACTCTACTGTAGATTTTACACCTGAACCTGTTCCTCCTGCTGTTAAAGATATCTTACCGCTTGTTGGTGCTCCAGGAGTTACAGTACCTGCTGTTACAGGTAATGTATATGTTTCATTTGTGTCAGCTGGTAATGTAACTGTTTTTACATTAACTGCTGTTACGTGACCTGTAGCACTAGTTGTTATAGTATCAACTGCAGTAAATGTACCACCGTAAGCAGGTGAAACACTGGTAGCCGAGTTGGCAGCTCTTGTAATATCAGCATGATTAATAGTTGGTATTGGGCCATCGGCATTTGTTATACTTATATCCGTACCTTCTATCAATCCTGTTATATCTCCAGATATAGAAACCCATTGATTAGTTACCCATACTTTTATAATACCTAATGATGAGTCAAAATATAATTGACCATCAACTCCAGTTCCCGCTGCAGAGTCATTTGGTTGTGATTCAATCGCCGCCTTTATTAATTGGTTTTGATTAAGATCTACCGAGTTTAAATAATTTATTGCCATTTTTTTTTAGTTTATATATGCTTTACCTGCAAATGCAGCAGAAAATTCACACGTTAAGTTATTATCATCTATATATGTTATCAGTCCATTTATAAGGACATTATTGTTATTTACAATTGATACTGATGGAAATTTAGATAAGTTATGAGGAACATTCCATGTAGTTGACGGAACACCTTGTGTAAAAACAAATGACTTATCTGTTAAATCATTAAGTTGGATTATAGATATAAAGTAATCTTTATTTTTTGTAACACTTCCATTGCTCTTAAAAAGATTAAGAACAATATCATAAAATCCAGGATACTGTACATCTTGAGTAGATGATTCCCATAAATATATACCCCAATTATTCTTATTGTCTGTTTGACTTATCAAAACATAAGATCCCTCTAATGGGTCAGTATAATAATTAGATATAGATATTTTTGATTTTAACTCAAATTGACTTAATAAAAAACCTGTTATATTAGAAAATAATGTAGTTGTACCAGATGGCTGTGTGCCAAAAGAAAAAGTACCCGGCTTTCTAATTATACCTTCTTCCCAATATTGATATTTATATCTAAGAGAATCAGTTTCAATGGTGTTGTTATTGTTAATGTATTCAATAACTTTATCTACAGAAAAATTTTTGGTAGCGTTATTTGAAGAAGCATCAGTTCCAATCCACTTATCTGATCCTTCAATATTTTCATCTAATGCATATGTACTAATTCTTGCCATCTAAATTATGTATACCTTTTGTGAAATACAAAGGTACAAAATTTAAACTATTGCTTTTTGTTTGAAAAAGTATTTATCATCTTCTCACCAGTACGGCCTGATAACAAATTTTTTATGCAAAGATAATATTTTAACAAAGGCAAAAATAAAGTCTAGTCTTTGTTTTTTCTAACAGCGCTTCCGTAGAAATACCCGAAAATAGAAAGTACAATACCTTCACTTATTCCTATAAGATGAATCCAAACTTCTTTGTT
>Ga0233444_10005620_pt1 | contig 11501 bp, 14 predicted proteins | sample SI_124_October20_6_FD_182792 | JGI IMG/M metagenome (GOLD analysis project Ga0233444, IMG submission 182792) | Seawater microbial communities from Saanich Inlet, British Columbia, Canada - SI_124_October2016_10_MG | ecosystem: Environmental > Aquatic > Marine > Inlet | place: Canada: British...
ATAAAGTATTTTGATTAAATGAATAGAATATTAATTTATAATTCTGGTGGTGGCTTAGGTGACGCTATACAAATAATTCCACTAATTCTTAGTCTTAAAAATCATTATAAAAAATCTAGTATTTTTTATTTGGGAGCCCACTCTAATCATTTTATAGGAAAATTAAAAGAATACGGCTTAAATCTTAATACATTGAATTTAAATTTAAAATATTTTGGTTTTAGATGGTGGCATTTATTTTTCATTAAAAAAAATTTCAATAAAACAAACGAAACTAAATTTGACTTAATTATTGATCTTCAAACAAAATTTAGAAATTCTCTTATGCTTAAAAATATACCCCATTTAAATTTTTATTCTTCTACTTTTAATGGTTTTTTCTGCAGCAAAAAAATGTCTTTTAAATCGAAAAACTATATAGAAAATTTAAATATTTTTTTAAATGATAAAATCAAATCAATTACATTTAATTGTAATACATTACCTAAAAATATATTAAATGAAGCTAAACGGTTACTACCAAAAACAAATTACATTGGTTTTTCAGTAACGCAGGGGAATGAATATAGAAAAAAAAGTTGGTCAATTTATAAATTTATCTCCCTTGCAAATAAAATTACTATAAAAAATAAAATTCCTGTATTTTTTATCGAAAAAAATAACGAAAAATTAATTGAAAAAGTTAAAAATCAAGTACCTGCTGCTTTATTTCCAGAAACAAATTCTAAGTTTTCATGTCCTGCGTTGGTAACAGCTTTAGCAACAAGATTGGACTCAGCTGTTTCAATTGATAATGGTATTATGCATATGATTGGTTTATCTAATATTCCAATGATAGTTTTATTTGGACCGACTAATTCAAAAAAGTTTTCACCAAAAATTAATTATATTAAAATCTTAGATAGTAAAAAAATATATAATACTAATGATATTAATACTATTACTGTGGATGATGTTTATAATTTATTATAGTTATTTCAATTTTAAAGTTTTAATCTTTTTTGCTTTTGCTAATTTTGATAATTCTTTATAAACTGTATTTAATTTTTCCAAAGAAACAGATCTCGAAACAATTGATACACCCACTTTTCCTAATCTAAAAAAAGGATAACTGCCAATATCAACATTTTTTTTAAATTTATTTTGTATTTGACCAAGTCTTTTAGATATATTGCTTTCAACAGTAAAAAGATTAAGTGTTTTACTATGGACTTTTGATCCCTTAACTAAAAATCTTTTACAATTTTCAATCATTGAATTTAAAATCGAAGGAACACCTGGTAAAGATAATACATTTTTAGTTATAAATCCTGGAGCTGCGCTTGAAGGATTATAAATTAATTTTACATTTTTTGGCATTTTTGCCATTTTTTTTCTTCCGTCATTAAATTTTTTTTCGCCATAGTAATTATTTAATATTGAATAAGCTTCTTTGTGATATTCGTATTTAACTTTAAATGCTTTGGATATTGATTTAGCTGTAATATCATCGTGAGTGGGTCCGATTCCTCCTGTGGTAAAAACATAATTAAAATTTTTGGATAAAATCAGAATATTTTTAATTATTATTTTTTCAACGTCAGGTATTATTCTAACTTCATCAACCGATATACCACATTCTAAATTTAGCCATTTTGAAATAAATGTAACATTTTTGTCTTGAGTTCGTCCTGATAAAATTTCATTACCAATTATAAGAATAGCAGCATTTACTTTTTTGTTTTTTTTCTTCATAGAAGTGTTTTATATATGAATTTTGAAAATAAATTAATATCAGGTCAATTTATAAAAAGATATAAACGTTTTTTTGTAGATGTAAAAATTAAAGGTAAAATTATTACCGCACACTGCCCTAATACAGGTTCAATGTATGGTTTATTAAAAAAAGGTAACAAAGTTTGGTTAACTGAGTCTAATAATCCTAAAAGAAAGCTTAAATATACGCTTCAGATAATTCAAGAAAATAAATCAAAAGTTGGAGTGAATACACACCTAACAAATAAAATTGTACTTCATGCATTAACAAATAACTTAATTCGGGAGTTTGATGCCAAGATTCAAATTAAACCAGAAACTAATTTTGGTTCAACAACTAGATTTGATTTCTTAATTACAAAAAATAATTTTAAAGCCTTTATTGAAGTTAAAAATGTTACACTATCTCGAGTTAAAGGTTTGGCAGAATTTCCAGACGCGATTACCACTAGAGGATTAAAACATATTAATGAACTCATAAATGCTAGCAAGAAGGGATATAAAATTTTTATTTTATATTTGATTCAGAGAGAAGATGCTAAATTTTTTAAAATTGCTAAGGACATTGACCCAAATTATTCAAATTCATTGTCAAAAGCTGTAAAAAAAAAACTAAATATACTTTGCTATGATTGTAAATTTTCATCAAAAGGAATAAGACTTAATCAAAAGGTAAAATTCAAAATTTAATGAGTAAAGATTATAAAGAAGCATTTGAAAAAAGTAGAATAGCTGGATCTATAGCAGCTGGTGCTTTGGATGAAGTAGCAAAAATAATAAAACCTGGAATATCAACAGATGAAATAGATAAATTATGTTATGAATTTATTAACGATAATGGAGCCTACTCTGCACCATTATTCTATAGAGGTTTTCCTAAATCTTGTTGTACTTCAACCAACCATGTTGTTTGTCATGGAATTCCATCTGATAAAATTTTAAAAGAGGGTGACATAGTTAATGTTGATGTAACTGCTTACAAAAATGGATGGCACGGCGACACAAGTCGCATGTTTAAGATTGGAAAAATTTCTATTAAAGCAAAAAAACTAATTAACGCTACTTATGACTCTATGATGATGGCAATTAAAATTGTGAAAGAAGGAATACAATTAGGTGATATTGGTTTTACAATACAAAATTATGTTGAAGCAAAAGGTTTTTCAGTTGTTCAAGATTTTTGTGGACATGGTATTGGTCAAACATTTCACAAAGAACCAAATATTCTTCACTATGGTAAAAAAGGAACTGGGGAAAAAATAAAAGCTGGAATGATTTTTACGATTGAACCAATGATAAATCTTGGTGATTATGAAACAAAAACTTTAAATGACGGTTGGACTGCTGTTACAAAGGATAAGTCATTATCAGCACAATTTGAACATACAATAGGTGTAACAAAAGACAGTTATGAAATTTTTACTAAGTCAAATAAAACAGATTTAAATTAAATGATAGAAAGATACTCCAGAAAAGAAATAAGAAGTATATGGGAAGATTATAACAAATATTCTATTTGGCTAAAAATTGAGTTGGCAGCAGCTGAATCAATGGAAAAATTAAAAATTATTCCAAAGGGCGTTGTTAAAAAAGTAAAAACAAAAGCAAAAATAAATGTAAAAAGAATTTCACAAATAGAAGAAAGAGTTAAACACGATGTCATAGCCTTTTTAACTTCAATTACAGAAAAAGCAGGTAAAGAAGCAAGATACTTACATAAAGGAATGACATCGTCTGACGTTTTAGACACTTGCTTTAATTTGCAGTTAAAACAATCTGGTGCAATACTTTTAAAAGATATTGATCAATTATTACAATCAATTAAAAAACAAGCAACCAAACATAAATACACTTTATGCATTGGTAGAAGTCACGGTATTCACGCAGAGCCAATTACCTTTGGCTTAAAAATGTTAACTTTCTATCAAGAGTTTTTAAGAAATAAAAAACGTCTAAAAGATTCAATTAAGGAAATTTCGACATGCGCCATTTCAGGAGCCGTGGGAACCTTTGCTAATGTAGATCCAAGAGTTGAAGGTTATGTTGCTAGAAAATTAAAACTTTCTGTAGAACCCATTTCTACTCAAGTAATTCCAAGAGACAGACACGCACAATTTTTTTCTACTTTAGGTATTATTGCTAGCTCGATTGAAAGATTAGCTATTGAAATTAGACATTTACAAAGAACTGAAGTTTTAGAAGTTGAAGAGTTTTTTGGAAAAAAACAAAAAGGATCTTCTGCTATGCCGCACAAAAAAAATCCAATCTTAAGTGAAAACTTAACTGGCCTTGCAAGACTAATAAGATCAAGTGTGGTTCCTGCTTTGGAAAATGTTGCTCTATGGCATGAAAGAGACATCTCGCATTCAGCTGTTGAAAGAAATATTGGTCCAGATGCAACTATTGCACTAGATTTTGCCCTTACTAGATTAAGTAATGTTATTAAAAATCTAAATATCTATCCAAAAAACATGAAGAAAAATTTAGATATCACGAATGGAATTTTTTTTTCCCAAAGAGTATTGTTAGAATTAACAACAATTGGATTCACTAGAGAAGAGTCTTATAAAATAGTTCAAAAAAATGCGATGGAAGCATGGAAGGATAATTCCTCATTTTTTGACAAGATTGTTTTAGATAAAAAAATTACAAATAAAATACCTGTTAATAAACTAAAAAAACTATTCGATTTCAGTTACCATACAAAAAAAATTAATATAATTTTTAATAGAAGTCTGAAAAAATAATCGAATGAATAAAGGTAATAAATTATACGAAGGTAAAGCTAAAATTATCTATGAAACAAAAGATAAAAACTTAGTTATTCAACATTTTAAAGATGATGCTACTGCATTTAATAATTTAAAAAAGTCGAGTGTTGAAGGAAAAGGTGTTCTTAATAATAGAATATCTGAATATATTTTAACCAATCTTTCTCAATGCGGAATTAAGACTCATTTAATAAAACGACTGAATATGAGAGAGCAATTAATTAAAAAAGCAGAAATTTTTCCTATAGAGTTCATTGTAAGGAATATAGCAACTGGTTCATTAACGAAAAGATTAGGCATACCTGAAGGCACAGTTCTTGAAAAACCTTTATTAGAGTACTGTTTTAAAAAAGATGAACTTAATGATCCTGTTGTATCAAAAGAGCATATCTATACATTTGGTTGGGCAACAGAGGATGAGATTAATGTAATCGATAAAATAACTTTAAGAATTAATGATTTACTGGTTGGTTTATTTAGAGGTATTGGAATTAAACTTGTAGATTTTAAAATAGAGTATGGAAAAGCATGGAATAAAGACACTGACCAAAGAGAAATTGTCTTGGCTGATGAAATAAGTCCAGATACATGCAGATTATGGGACTCTAAAACTGAAAAAAAATTAGATAAAGATAGATTTAGAAAAGATCTAGGTAATATTATACAAGGGTACCAAGAAGTTGCTAGAAGACTAGGTATTTTGTCAGAAGAAACAAATATTAGTGAAGTTAATTTTGGTAAAACTGCATCAATAAAATTTAAAAAAAAATAACTTGAAATTCTCAATAACAGTCACTCTTAAAAAAGATGTATTGGATCCTCAAGGAAAAGTTGTTCAAAATACATTAATAAATTTAGGATTAAATTTAAAAAATATCCGTCAAGGTAAGTATTTCGAAATTGAAGTTGATGAAAAAAACGAGGCTATAGCCGAAAAAAAAGTTGATGAGATGTGTAGAAAACTTTTAGTAAATCTAATTATCGAAGACTATAAAATAAATAAATTATAATGAAATCATCTGTAATTGTTTTTCCTGGATCTAATTGCGATAGAGATATTGCAGTAGCTTTAAAAAGGATGCAATTTAAAAATAAAATGGTTTGGCACAAAGAGACAAAACTTCCAAAATCTGACTTAATAGTATTACCGGGAGGTTTTTCCTATGGTGATTATTTAAGGTCAGGTGCTATCGCAGGAAAATCATTGATTATAGATGAAGTTATTAGAGCAGCTAATGATGGTTGTTTGGTTCTTGGTATATGTAATGGCTTTCAAATTTTGACTGAAACTGGTTTATTAAGGGGAACTCTATTAAGAAACAAAAATTTAAAATTCATCAATAAAGATATTCAAGTGAAAGTAATGAATAATCAGACAAAATTTTCAAATAAATATAAAAAAAATGAAGTTTTAAAAATTAATATTGCTCATAATGAGGGAAATTTTTTTACCGACGATAACCATTTAAGAGAGTTAAAAGAAAATAATTTAATTGCTTTTAAATATTGTGATGAAAAAGGAAATATTGACGACCATTCAAACCCTAATGGTTCATTAGAAAATATTGCTGGAATTTATAATTCAAAAAAAAATATTTTAGGCATGATGCCCCATCCAGAAAGAATGGTTGATAAGTTAATTTCAAATACGGATGGAGTAAACTTATTCTCAAGTTTATTAAATTAATATTAATGAAAATTACTGATAAAATAATTGAAAGTCATGGCTTAAAAATTCAAGAATTTAAAGATATTAAGACGTTACTAAAAAGAGAACCAAATTTATTAGAGCTTGGAATATTTTCTGCTATGTGGAACGAACATTGTTCTTACAAGTCTTCAAGATTACATCTTAAAAAACTTCATACTAAGGGTAAACAAGTTATACAAGGACCAGGTGAAAATGCTGGCGTAATTGATATTGGAGATGATGATGCTATAGTTTTTAAAATTGAAAGTCATAATCATCCTTCCTATATAGAGCCGTATCAAGGTGCTGCTACGGGTGTTGGCGGTATATTGAGAGATGTTTTTACTATGGGTGCAAGGCCTATTGCTCTTTTAAATTCAATACATTTTGGGTCACCCTCACACCCTAAAACTAAAAGTTTATTAAATGGTGTGGTGTCAGGTATTGGTGGTTATGGAAATTGTATTGGAATACCAACAGTGGCTGGTGAAACAAAATTTGATGAAACTTATAATGAAAATAATTTAGTAAATGCGATGGCCGTAGGATTAGTAAAAAAAAATAAGATATTCTATTCAAAAGCAAGAGGGGTAAATAAATCTGTAGTTTACGTTGGTTCAAAAACAGGTCGTGATGGTATACATGGAGCATCAATGGCTTCAGCAGAATTTGATGAAAACACTGAGGAAAAAAAACCAACAGTTCAAGTTGGAGACCCATTTACAGAAAAATTATTAATGGAAGCATGTCTGGAATTAATGAAAGATAATTCTATTATTTCAATTCAAGATATGGGTGCAGCTGGATTAACATCTTCAAGTGTAGAAATGGCTTCAAAAGGATCTTTAGGTATTGAACTAGAATTAGATAAAGTTCCATGCAGAGAAGAAAATATGACACCTTATGAAATTATGCTTTCCGAAAGTCAAGAGCGAATGTTAATCATATTGGAAGATAATAAAGAGAAAGATGCAAAAAAAATATTTGATAAATGGGATCTTGATTTTGTTGTTATTGGAAAAACTACAAGTACTAATAATCTAACATTAAAATTTAACAATGAAATTAAAGGTGAAATACCAATTGAAGCGCTTGCTTCTAAAGCTCCAGTTTATGATAGAAAATGGATAAGAAAAAAAAATTCAAATAGTAAAGTAAATTTAAAAAATTTAAAAAAAATAAAAATTGAAGATGCGCTAATAAAAATCTTATCTTCACCCAATCACTCAAATAAAAGCTGGATTACCAATCAGTATGATCAAACTGTCATGTGTGACACAGCTCAAAAATCTGGCTCAGATGCAGCTATTATTAGAATACATGATAAGGATAAAGCCATTGCAGTATCAGTTGATTCATCAGCTAATTATTGTAAATCACATCCAAAGACAGGAGGAAAACAAATAGTTTGCGAGAACTGGAGAAATTTAATTTCTGTAGGGGCTAAACCTTTGGCAATAACTAATTGTTTGAATTTCGGTAACCCAGAGAATGAAATTATAATGGGTGAGTTTGCAGAGTGCTTGGAAGGTATAAAAGAAGCTTGTGAATTTTTAAACTATCCGGTTGTTTCTGGAAATGTATCATTTTATAATGGTACTAATCAAAAAAGTATTAACCCAACTCCAGTAATAGGAGGTGTTGGTTTAATAAATAAATTAATCAAACCTATTGGTCATAATTTTAAAATGAATCAAAGCGTGATTATTTTGCTTGGTAAAACATTTGGACATCTTGAGCAAAGTTGTTTTTTAAAAGAAAATTATTCAATTATCGATGGAATGCCTCCTGAGGTAAACCTTTTAAATGAAAAAAATAATGGTGAAAATGTTCTGCAACTTCTTCAGGATAATTTAATTCTTTCATCACATGATATTTCTAATGGCGGTCTTATTGTCGCTTTGAGTGAAATGGTTATTTCTTCAAATTATGGAGTAAAAATTGAGAAACCTAAAAAATTAACAAATCTATACGAGTATTTTTTTGGTGAAGACCAAGGAAGATACGTTTTAGAAATAGATCCAGCAAATCTAAGTAAAGTTGAAAAAACGCTTAGAGATAGTAATGTATATTATGAAATAATCGGATCTACTCAAGAAAATCACTTTGAAATTGAGGAAGAGTTAAAAATTAATATTAAAGATTTATTTAATGTTAACAATCAATGGTATAATAATTATTAATGCCTCTACCAGTTGAAGATATAAAAAAATTAATTACAGAAGCGCTTCCAGATGCTTCAATTGAAATTAAAGATTTAATGGGTGATAACAACCACTATGCAGCTATAATTAAATCATCAAAATTTAATGGTTTAAGTAAAATAGAACAACACAAACTCGTTTATAAATCTTTAAAAGGTAAGATGGGAAATGAGTTACACGCATTATCAATAACTACGGAAGGAAAATAATGGAAATTAATAAAACAATAAAAAATCTAATTAATGAAAATGATGTTTGTTTATTTATGAAAGGAACACCTGAAGCGCCTCAGTGTGGATTTTCAATGGCTGTTTCAAACGTTCTTAAACATTTAAATATAAGTTTTAAAGGTATTAATATTCTTGAAGATGAAAGCCTGAGGCAAGGGATAAAAAATTTTAGTGATTGGCCAACTATACCACAGCTATATGTAAAAGGAGAATTTATTGGAGGTTGCGATATTGTGAAAGAAATGTTTGAAAAAGGAGAACTGAAAGAACTTCTAAAATCAAAACAAATATTAAAGTGAAACAATATCTTTACAAAATAATTATTGCTGTAATAGCAATAATCATAGCTTTTGAATTTACTATTGGGAAAGAAATCTCACAAATTAATGAAAAAATTAATTTATTTGGTACAGCCGAAGGAAGAAAAAATATCGTTGAATCTATAAAGAAGGAAATGAGAAAGGCAAATCAGAGAGAGAATTACCTAGATGAGGATGAAAAAGAGCTTATTAGAAATTTTTTAATAAAAATTCAAAAAGAAATTAATATTAATAACTAATCACATTTAAAAACTTTTGCCACAATAATCTTTTCGTCAGAAAAATTAATTTTAAAACTTTCATTATGAATGTTGGTACAATTATTTGGCAAACCCTTTTTTAATCCTCTTTCAACTAAAGCAACATAAAAAGGTCTAAGATTTTTTTCATGTAATTCATTTAATTTTTTTAAACATATATTGTTTTGTAAAAAAATTTTAATACCATCATTTTGATTTGATATTATACATTCATCAGATTTAATGTTTTTAGATTTAATAAAATTGGCAACATTTTTAGTGGAAACACCCCAATAATCCAACTCGAAAATGTTGTTGATTTTGGTAAATGATGAAAAATTATTTAACCAAATATAATTATATGGAAAGATTTTTATATTCTGAATTAAGAAAAATATTATAAAAGATGATATTAATACAAGAGATAATCTTCTAGAAAAGCAAAATAAAAAATACATTGAAACAATAAATATTATTGGAATCAAAAATAAAATTTGTCTTAATTCATCATATAAATTTACATTAAGAAAAATTAGACTTAAAATTATAAAAATACAAGAGGACAACAGAGATCCTAAAATAATTATATTTTTTTTATTTGAAAATATTTTTTTTTCTATTATTGGAAAAATTAGAAGACCAAATAATATTAGCACAGGTAATTTAAAAAATAGCCAAATCGGTATATAACTAGATGGTAAATTTTGAGCTTTCATACACATTCCTAAAGTAAGTGTGCAAACTGTCTGTATATGTTGTCCCATATAAAAAATTGAATAATATATTTTTGAAAAATCATTCCAATAATTTGGGTGCAAGCTAATAAATAACAAAGACATTATGAATAAGAATAATATTATTTTTTTATAATTATTTTTTATGAATTTTAAAATTGATACCCCTGAATTATTAAGTGTAAATATTAAAAAAATTAAGTATTCAAAAAAAATCAAAACACCAGAAATTCTTATTGATAATAAAAAACCACTGAGTAAAGCCAAATATATGACATGCTTAATTGAAATCATTTTCGTATGCAGAAATAAAGATGATATTTTTATTATATAATAAGTACAAATCAGCCATACAGACATGAACGGGACATCTAAAGTGTTAAAAAAACTATGACCTAAAATATAAGGATATGATAAAAAAAATATTGAACATATTTCTGAAAAAAATTTATCATTAGTAATAAAATTTATAATTTTTTTTAAATAAATACCTGAAATAATAAATAAAAAAATAATAGCTGGGTGTTTTCCTATTAAGATATTTGTATTACTCAAAAAATCTATATTAGATGTAATTAAATTTAGAATAAAACTAAATGGAATGGAAAAAACTTGAAATCCAATTCCATAAAAATTCATGCCAAAATCTGAAAACAGAATTTCATAATTTGTACCTAGCAAATAATTTGAATATATTTTTTTGTTTATTAACCATACTGAATAATGGTGTGGCTCATCGTGTGTGATGCCAACATTTAATGACAGGAAAATTAAGATAATTGTATAAAAAAAAATTAAATAATAAAAATAGTTTTTTAAGATAACTTTCATTTCAATTTTTTTTAATAAAACAAATATTAGATTCTTTTAATCTACCTTTTTCAACATATATCTTTTTAATTTTTTTATGAAACTCTATTTGATTTAATTTACTTAAAGTTTGTGAAGTAAATATTTTTTTTTTTGATAAAAGGTTTAGCATTTTATCAATTAATATATCATCAATATCTCTATTATATTTATATCTATTAGGAAGCATATAATCTTCAATTATATAAAAACCATTTTTCTTAAGGTGTTTGAAAAGTGATTTAAAGGCAAGAAGTATGTCACTTAGATTATGAGACCCATCGTCTATAATTAAATCAAAATATTTTAAGTTTTTTTTCTTAATTATCGATTTGATTATTTTTTTAGTTGCATTTTCATTACTGACATCTAAACCAAAAACTTTTATATCTTTTGAATAATATTGGAAATTAGAAATATTTATATCAAAACAATATACTTTAGCTTTAAAAAAATATTTTTTAAATGCTACAGCTGATGCACCAGAATATGAACCGATTTCTAAAATGTTAATTTTTTTATTTCTTAGTTTTTTTAAATATTTAACGTAAAATTGAGAATATCCGTGACCAGGTTTATTTGTATTTTTGAATTTGTTTGATTTATCACTACCGTAATGAAAAAATAATTGATCAAGATTTTTTGAATTATAATCTTTATCTATATTAATTTTTTTTTTTAAATTATAAATTTTTTTTTTTTTTTATAA
>Ga0233444_10005623_pt1 | contig 11497 bp, 11 predicted proteins | sample SI_124_October20_6_FD_182792 | JGI IMG/M metagenome (GOLD analysis project Ga0233444, IMG submission 182792) | Seawater microbial communities from Saanich Inlet, British Columbia, Canada - SI_124_October2016_10_MG | ecosystem: Environmental > Aquatic > Marine > Inlet | place: Canada: British...
GATCTCTAATCTATCACTAAATAAAACCCTATTAGCCAAGCCCGTCAACGCATCATGATGCGCCTGGTAATCTAAGGCTACTTTTTGCTGACTAAGTGCTTCATGATGCCCCTCTAGTTCAACCCGAGACGCCCGGACTGATGTAATCATCTTATTGATTGTATTAGATAGAGAAAAAACCTCCAGAGCGCCTCCATGTGGCACTAAATCACGCGAAACTCCATCACTATCACGATCATTAATAGCAAAAATTATGTTTGAAATCGGCTTTAAAATAAAACGGCGAATAGTCGTAAACAGGACTAACACCAATAATAAGGTAATTGTCGCAGTATTTAACAAAGTGCTACTGATAATCTCATTTAACTCACGATTCATTACATCGCTCGTGATATAGACACGAATCTTACCTAGCAACACCCCGTTAGGACCAGTGACATCATGCTGCTCGGAAAAATAACAGGCTTCCAACTGTGCTTTCTGAATTAGATTATTCGAAATAGATATGAAAATAAACGAAATAATTATTATTACCAACCCAAGCATAAACAACATAATTACTACCAAAGAGAATCAGCTCATCACATCAAACACTATCGCCAGCACAAAAGGTCATGCCACCCTGTGAGTAAAGTAGTCTCTGATCCTCATGGCCGCTACCGTGATCTCGGTGGCACAATGTGTTATGACCGAAGTGGACATGCCTACATCGTTCCAGGCAGTCGTTATCGCATTAGATAATTCAAGGTGCTATTGCTGTGAAGGTTGCTCGTAAAGGACTCGGGTGACCTTCAATTGTTTTGGTTCTGTCTTCTGAATCTAGAAAATCAGCCAAGGATTCAAAATGCATCCATTCTGTTGCCCTTTGCTCTTCCAAACTTGTCACCGTTTCATCGACACACCTAACGTTTTTAAAACCACAACGTTGTAGCCACAAGATCATTGTTTCAACAGAAGGAATAAACCATACATTACGCATTTTTGCATAGCGCTGTTCTGGCATTAACACTTCACCTAGCCCACCCTCAATGACCAGTGTCTCGAGAACCAGTTCGCCACCAGTTCGCAAACAAGAACGAAGTTCATATAAATGATCTAAAGGAGAGCGACGATGATACAACACCCCCATCGAAAATACAGTATCGAAACACTGCAACTTCTCAGGCATCTCTTCAATACCTATTGGCAACACATAATGTTGTTGTGAGCGAATATAACGCTGCATCACTAAGTATTGCATTGCAAATACCCGTGTTGGATCAATACCAATAACTAGCTTCGCGCCAGCACCCAGCATACGCCAGCCATGATAACCATTACCACCACCGACATCTAAAACTGTTCGTCCATTCAACGGCTGTATATGGGGTAGTACGCGCTCCCATTTCCAATCTGATCGCCATTCCGTATTTAGTTCAATACCCAATAGTTGATAGGGTCCTTTTCGCCAAGGGTGAAAATGTTGTAACTGCTCAACCATCGCATCGCGTTCATCATCTGAAACTGAGGTGCTATCGCCGATTCGAACACAAGTACCTAAATCGACATCATCCGTATCCAATTCGGGTAACGCAGCCAAAGCAGCCTGCCAAACGGGCATTTTCCCGTGTGCATTACTTGCCAGTCTACTTTCTACTAAAGGCTTCAAAGAGCCAACCCAATCAGCTAAGCCAATTGTTTCCAGTTGAGGATATAGCGCATCATAAATAATCATTTAATAGCAATCATTGAAGCAAAATTAAAACACTGAAACCAAACGCTATTAAATTCAAATCCAGCATCGGACAAACGTTTCTCATGGTTGGTTAATGTCTCTGGTACCAACACATTTTCTAATGCAGACCGCTTCTGACTAATTTCAAGATCACTATAGCCATTGGCCCGTTTAAAATCATGATGTGTCTCTATCAAGAAATCAGATTGCCTTGGTTTATCAAAAGCCAATTTTTCAGATAAAATCAACACACCTCCCGGCTGCAAACCAGCATAAATACGCTCAATCAACGATAAGCGTGCTTCTATGGTAATAAACTGCAAAGTGAAATTCATGACGACGACAGACGCATTATCAATCAATGTTTCTTCAATATCAGCACACGTTAAATCAACAGGTACAACTGAATTGGATGTGGCCATATCAGTAGCCAACAAAGCTTGTGCACGCTCAATCATCTCGGGAGAGTTATCAACGGCGATAATATCGCAGCCTGTGCGTTTAATTCGCTGACGCATTGATAGACTCACAGCACCGAGCGAACAACCTAAATCATAACAATGGGTATTTGCTTGAGCATAGCGCCCAGCCAAAATGCCTATATTTGAAATCAAGGTGCTATAGCCCGGTACCGAGCGCTGTATCATATCAGGGAAAACCGATACTACGCGTTCATCAAACTTGAAATCAATGATTTCATCTAATGCTGACGCATAAATATCATCGTGTTGTTTAACCACGCTGCTCAGCCTTTTTTTTAGCAACATTATCGCGTAAATAGACAGGCAGAGCCTCTGCAGCATTAACTAAGTTACCAGCAAGTACCTCAATTTCAGCGAGCTTGATGACATTACAAGCCTCGGGGTAATAGTCAGGTTCAACCTGAACCACTAAATCACCAAAATTTGCTTGTAATTGAGTCTTATAAACGCGCCAAGCTGTTCCTACGCCGACACAATCTCTTTGATTGAATGGCATGAACTCTGCCGGGTCACAAACACGCTCATGATTTAGCAAATGAATCACATCACCGTCATAATGATAATGGGCGCAATAAATTTCTCCCATCCGGGCATCCATTGCAACAGCAATATATTCAGCGCCGATCTCGTCAGCCGCTTTTTTTGCGATAGCAGCCAAAGAAGATATCGCTACAACGGGAATATCCCGTGCGAAAGCGATACCTTGAGCCACACTTACACCAACTCGAACGCCTGTAAATGAACCAGGTCCACGGCCAAATGCCAACACATCAACATCTGCAAGCGTCGATGCTGACTGTTCAAATAAGCCATCCATCATTCCCAACACGAGATCCGAATGACCACGTTGTGTTAACTCTCGATGCTCATAACGCTTTCCATTGTGTAACAAAGCGGTAGAACACATTTCAGAACAACTATCTAAGGCAAGAATATTCATTAATTTGACGTCATTATTTACTTAAAATCTAATAGGCTCGGTATTATAGGCTAATCACTGAAAAACACGATTTCAAATTCATAATACAAGTAGAAAATACTATATATAAATAGAATACAAGAACTTAGTGTTAAAAACTAACCTAGTCTCTAATTCCTTCAACTGACAATGTCAGATAAACATCATTAGATTTTTCGCCCAACATGCTAATACTAATACCATAATCAGTAAGCTTGAATTGTGCCTCACCGACAAACCCACGGCGATACCCCGTCCAAGGATCATAACCATGCCCGACAGGTGTGACAGCAATTTCTAACGGTTTGCTGATACCACGCAGCGTGAAGTCACCACTTAAAATAGCCGTACCATCCGCATTCTCTGTAAATGATGTGGATATAAATGTCGCTTTCGGAAATTTCTTCGCATCAAGATAGGCTTCCCCTCTCAAATGTTTATCACGTTCTGCATGATTAGTATCGACACTCCCTGTCTCAATAGTGACGGATACGTCTGACGCAGCAGGATTACTTTCATCGTAGCTAAAGCGACCAGAAAAGCGGTTAAAGCGCCCACTCATCCAACTAAACCCTAAATGCTGAATACGAAAATCAATAAAAGCATGCATCCCTTTAATATCAAAATCATATTCATCTGCCGTCACAGTCATTGGTGACAACAACAAACAAAACAATAAATACCCACCTAATTTCATTTCAGCTTCCCCTTTTACCCAACATTCGCATTAATACACTATCTTTATCAAAAAAATGGTGTTTTAAGGCTGCAAGAACATGCAAACTCACCAAACCCATTAAAAAATAGGCTCCATAACAATGAAAATCACCAAACAATTGCATCACGTTATCACCCAGCAGCATCACAGCTGGCAAACTAAACCAGTCAAAAACAATCAAACCTTGTCCTAAGCCCGTGACCATAAAGTAACCAGTCAAAATAATTAAATAAGTCATGAACAATAATAAAAAGTGCATCAATGCTGACAGTCGAGCCTGCCAACTGCCCGGTGCTAGCAATGGGACAACCTTAACACGATAAAATTGCCAGCAGCCTTGCCAAAGTAGCAACCCAAATAAAACGACACCAAACCCTTTATGCCACCAAGGACCATCATAATACCAAGGATCATAATAATTTAAGTCGACCATCCAAATACCCAAAAAAAACAGCACCAATACTAATAATGCTATCCCCCAATGGAGTATAATAGTCAGCCAAGATAAATCAGTTTTTTTATCCATTTTTTGTCGCATTGTGCCCCGCATGGTCAATAAAAAAACAACTGCTAAAACTAGGTACAGTCGTGTACTTTGTCATAAACTAGGCTAAAAAAGAGAGCCTCATCACATTTTTGACTATAACAAACGATTATTATCATACCTGTAGTAATTCAACATAAATAACTTAGGTTACAAGTAAAGGTAAAATCATGGTGGCGGACGATAAAGTGATCCTCTTTGGTCAACATAACAACCAGCTTATCAAACAGACCTAACGCTGACGACGCCGTGTCATCTTCCCACCACGAACATGCTGCGTCCTCATCTTCTGTGCTTTGGCTTGTTGCGCTTTAGCACTTGTGCGACGCCCTTCTCCCTGCCCACCCGTCCCAGCAGGCTGCCAACTTGGAATAAGGTGCTTTTTACCATTCCCAATCAAATCTGCACGACCCATTTTAGCTAAAGCCTCACGTAATAATGGCCAGTTTTCTGGATCGTGATAACGCAAAAAAGCTTTATGCAAACGGCGGACTTTAATGCCTTTGGGCACCACAATATCTCCGCCATTCCGTTTCACTTTTTTTAAGGTATCTTTACCTGAATGATACATCGCAGCAGCAGCTGACATTGGTGACGGCAAGTACGCTTGTACTTGATCGGCTCTAAAGCCATTACGTTTTAGCCAGAGCGCCAAATTCATCATATCTTTATCTGTCGTCCCTGGATGGGCAGCAATAAAATACGGAATTAGATATTGTTCTTTCCCGGCCGCTTTAGAATACTTGTCAAACATGGCTTTGAATTTATCGTAAGTGCCAATACCCGGTTTCATCATCTGATCCAGCGGCCCTTCTTCGGTATGTTCCGGTGCTATTTTCAGGTAACCGCCAACATGATGGGTCACCAACTCTTTGACGTATTCTGGCGATAGCACAGCTAAGTCATATCGTAAGCCAGAGGCAATCAAGATTTTTTTAATCCCCGGCAATGCTCTAGCACGACGATAAAGGTTAATTAACGGCGTATGATCGGTATTGAGATTTTTACAAATACTGGGATAAACACAAGATAAACGACGGCAATTGGCTTCAATCACTTCACTTTTACAAGCTAAGCGATACATATTGGCAGTCGGACCACCCAAATCTGAGATAACACCTGTAAAACCAGGCGTGGTATCTCGGATTGCTTCCACTTCTTTAATGATGGAATCTTCCGATCGGTTTTGTATAATTCGGCCTTCATGCTCAGTAATCGAACAGAAAGTGCAACCACCGAAACAGCCACGCATAATATTAACTGAGAATCGGATCATCTCAAAAGCTGGGATATTTTTATCGCCATAAGACTTATGCGGAACCCGGCTATAAGGTAAATCAAACACCCCATCCATTTCAGGCGTCGTCAGCGGTATCGGTGGTGGGTTTAACCACACATCGCGCTCACCGTGCTGTTGCACTAAGGCCAGAGCATTACCTGGGTTCGTTTCTAAATGCAAAATACGAGAAGTATGGGCATACAATACCGAATCACTTTTGACCTCGTTATAGGGCGGTAACCGAACCACCGTATGTGATTTATCCTTCATTTCAGCGCGCTTGAAATGAATTTGGATAACTTGTGCCCCATCGTCCCTTTTTTCTGGCTGAGAACCGGGTTCTACTTGTTTTGAATCTTCACAGCTGGCTGCTGTTTTCATTTCATAAGGATCTATCGGTGGGTTTAATGTGCCCGGAGTATCGACACTCGTTGAATCTTTTTCCCACCACCCTTCACGCTGACCATGCTTTTTCACAAAAGCGGTACCACGAATATCGGTTAAATCCTTAACTGATTCTTTCCCTGCAAGCCGATGAGCAATTTCAACCACTTGGCGTTCACCATTACCATAGACTAATAAATCAGCTTTTGAATCCATAATGACACTGCGACGGACCTTTTCAGACCAATAATCATAATGGGCAATACGACGCAAACTCGCCTCAATACCACCAATGATTATTGGAACACCTTTATACGCTTCCCTACAACGTTGGCTGTAAGGCACTACGCATCGATCGGGACGTTTACCACCTTCCCCATCAGCAGTATAGGCATCATTGCTGCGAATACGACGGTCAGAGGTATAACGATTGACCATTGAGTCCATATTACCGCCGGTGACGCCAAAAAATAAATTTGGCTGCCCCAACTGTTTAAAGTCTTGGGTGTCGGTCCAGTCAGGTTGAGAAATAATACCGACTCTGAAACCTTGGGATTCTAATAGCCGACCAATCAACGCCATACCAAAACTGGGATGATCGATATAAGCATCACCGGTAACTAAGATAATGTCACAACTATCCCAGCCTAAGTCATTCATTTCCGCACGTGACATGGGTAACTGTGGCGCCACCCCAAAACGGTGTGCCCAAAAATGGCGATAGGAAAAAAGGTCAGGTGCAGCGTGCATAATGGCTCAATATAATAATGATTATCGTGATGAGCCGCTATTCTATAACAAACCCTAAATCAAACGAATAAAGAACCTGAACTTAATCAACGATATGAATTTCTGTGCCGACAGAAACATATTGACTCAACTCTTCCACCTCGGCATTTCGTAAGGCGATGCAACCTTCTGTCCAGTCAATATTTTGATGAATTTTCAATTTCTCTTGATTTTCGAGACCTATTCCATGAATTCCAATTGCACCACCCAAAGGTAAGTTTTGCGGTGGTTGGCGGCCAAAAATATGGGCATCCAAAACAGAACGATACTCGGATAAGGTAATTTCTTTTTCTATCAAGGCTCTTTTCGCATCTTGCGTACTGGGGTAATTTAACTGCATAAATAAATGAAACCGGTCACTATCACGAACCTGCATAATTTTATATTTACCCATTGGGGTCCTGCCATCACCTTCACGAAGTTTGCCATAACGTCCACCGCTACCCAAGGCGACCTTATAACTTTTTAAAATGAAAGTCCCTTTTTTAACATATAAGGTATGCGTAGACCGCGATAACAACAGAGAAATCTCATCTGTTGTTGCCGACACATGGACAGATGCCAAACCGAATACAGCTAGCAGAAAAACAGACCAAAATCTTTTCATCAACACAAACTCACCTAAACTACAAAAACAACTTACCCAATATCGGTCGATTACGCCGTGTTAATTCATATAATGACTTTGGCAAATTAATTTGAAACAAAGCTTCTAAATCATCGACTGATCTTTTTAACCGTTTCAAATTTGATTGCGTTATCAAACGCCTCGTCGCCAAACAAATCACATTACCCTTATCTTCAACTGGTAAAACTAAACTCCGGCCTTCAAAACTCTCATTAATCCGAGCCATTGATTGCTTAAACATGGGTCGGTTTGTTCCCCACAAATTAATGCTCATTACTCCGTCCGGCGTTAATAAACCGGCACAGGCATCAAAAAAAGCTTGAATACCAACACTGGCCGCCATACCCATATGATCATAGGCATCAACTAATAACATATCGTAACCAATTTCATCCTTATAAAACTGTTCTTGTACAAATAAATAGCCATCGCCAACATGAATTTTTAGTCGGTCGTCATATTCCGGCACTTGAAAATAGCCATGTGCAACTTTAACCACGTCATGTCGATACTCCACCACATCAATTTGGCATTCAGGAAAATAGTGTAATAAATATTTCACTAAAGAACCGCCACCTAACCCGACAACAAGAACACGTTTGGGATCTGAATTAATCAATAAAGCGGCCATCATTGCTTCGGTATAAGTCAGTTCTAAACTATGTGGCACCTCCAGCGACATACAACTTTGGCGTGGAAATGTCCCAAAATGCAAAGAACGAATGTCGCCATCATCGACCACCTCTATCACACCATCATCAGACTGAGATTGATGCACAAGCATGCCATCATACAAACGCATTTTTTATTGATAACCCTGCTGAACAAATGTTGCTTTCAACCACGAACGGACTGTCATCAGCAACATGGGTTCCAAACCATAAAACACATGGTTAGCACCTAAAATTCTAAGCACGTCATAATTCGTCTTAGCCACTCTTTTCATGATGGCTCTGCGTTGATTAACCGCTTTATCCACACCCAAAAGACCTAACTCACCATAGACTTCCAACACAGGTATTTCGAGTCCTTTAAAATCATCATCAACGTCGATTTCAGGCAGTCCTACTAAAATCAAACCCGCTACGGGAAAGGTTTGTGATTCTAATAATTCAATCGCCAATTCAGCCCCCTTGCCATGACCTAAAAAAATCACCTGATCAATTCCTTTCGCTTGCAACATCGCCAACGCAGCTTCAACCCGCTCTAAATTAGGGACTGGAGGCAAATCAGTCTTTACCCCTTTGTCATCGCCACTGGTCTCTTCTGTGGCTTGCGCATCAGAATATCCCTCATCCTGCTCTTCGCTGTCAGACATTCCATCCGCCGAAGACTCTTCTTTCTCTTCCAATGACGCAGACAACATGACATTAGGCTGAAAGGGCAAATTAAATGACAACGTTAAAGTAGACCAGCCATGCTCAGCTAAACTATGCCGCAAAGGTGTAATTACACCATTACTTTCAAAAGCCTCACCTTGGTCATGAAAAAAAACAATCGCGCCGTGGCGCTCGCCCAGATTCTCTTCCATGTAGGCCGCATCAATATTTTGACCAGCCACCGATAATGGTTGATAGCCCGTTACTGGACTAATCTGACGCATCATGCTCATTTTTAAGCCAGCTTCAGCGGAGATATCACCACTTTCAGCACCTTCTTCCGACAGTGTCTCATCTCCCATATCAGGCATGTCCTCAGCGGCAAAAGCTGACCAAGTCACTAAACAATAAAGGAAAACAAAATAAAACTGTCTCAAAATACAACTCTCTCAATCTGAAAAAAATTGAATACACTGGGCAGTATAGTCAGCTCTGCTATTTTACAAAAGCTGAAAAAACCCACTAACTACGATAAAATGAACTGTTTTGACGCAAACCCTATTAATATAACTTTATAAAAGAGTATAACTATGGCTGACTTTCGAATTGCTCCTTCTATCTTATCTGCTGACTTCGCACGTTTAGGCGAAGAAGTTGATAATGTCCTTGCTTCAGGTGCGGACATTGTTCATTTCGACGTCATGGATAACCACTATGTACCAAACCTCACAATTGGTCCCCTAGTCTGTGAAGCACTTCGCAAGCATGGTGTCACAGCTGAAATCGACGTACACCTTATGGTCAAACCTGTTGACCGCATTATCCCTGATTTTGCTCAAGCCGGCGCAAGCTTCATCACATTCCATCCTGAAGCATCTGACCATATTGATCGTAGCTTACAACTTGTAAAAGCTGAAGGCTGCAAAACAGGTCTCGTTTTCAACCCAGCAACACCGCTGTCTTTAGCAGAACATGTTATGGATAAAGTAGACCGTATCTTACTGATGTCTGTTAACCCTGGCTTCGGCGGTCAATCTTTCATCCCTCATACTTTAGATAGGCTCCGTCAAGCACGCAAAATGATTGATGAAAGTGGCTACGATATCGATTTAGAAATCGATGGTGGTGTCAATGTGAAAAACATCCGTGAAATTGCAGAAGCCGGTGCACGTACTTTTGTTGCTGGCTCAGCTGTATTTAATGCAGCACAAGCAAGTGACCCACATCATTACGAAACTATTATCGCCGCATTACGTGCAGAATTAGCACAAGCTAAAATTTAAAGGCGAGCACGTTTTAGATAATGGCTTTAACTAAACCAAAAATGGTCCTTATTGACCTTGATGGCACGCTAGTCGATAGCGTGCCTGATTTGGCTTGGTGCATCGATCAAACGATGCAATCTTTATCTCTGCCGTTACGTGGCGAAGACAAAGTTCGCGATTGGGTCGGTAATGGTGTTCCGCGTTTAATAGAGCGTGCCTTAGTTGATGATATAAATGGCATGCCATCCGATGAACTCTATCAAAAGGCGCATCCAATTTTCATGGATTATTACGCAAAAAACCCATGTACTTTCAGTCGACTTTATCCTTCAGTGAAAGGCGGCTTAAGCTGGTTAAAGAGCCAAGATATGCGTTTAGGTTGCGTGACCAATAAGGATGAACAGTTCACCTTACCGATTTTAGAAAAATTAGACATTTTGGGCGAATTTGAAATTATCACCAGTGGCGATACCTTACCAGTAAAAAAACCAGACCCTACACCATTACTTTATGGTGCACAGTTTTTTAATATCGCAGCTGAAGATGCCATGATGTTGGGTGATTCAATCAATGATGTGAAAGCAGCACGTGCTGCAGGCTTCTCGATTGTTTGCATGAGTTATGGATACAACCATGGCATCGATATACGTCTAGCAGAACCTGACAGTGTCATCGACAGCTTTGCTGAATTAGCCGGTTTGTTTTAAAGTTTATGATAACGAGCGCCGAATTCGACCAATATGCCCAACAAGGATACAACCGTATTCCTGTCGCAAGAGAGATTCTTGCCGACCTTGATACGCCACTTAGTACCTATTTAAAGCTCGCCGACGCACCCTACTCTTATTTGTTTGAGTCCGTCCAAGGCGGTGAAAAATGGGGTCGCTACTCGATAATCGGCCTCCCTTGTGACACGGTCATCAAAGTCACCGGGCAAGACATCATCACACTTCACCATGGTGAAATCATTGACCAAGCAACAAGTCATGATCCCTTGTCATGGATAGAAGACTACAAAGACCAATACAAGGTCCCGGATCTAGCTAATTTACCTCGTTTTAATGGCGGTTTAGTCGGTTATTTTGGCTATGACACTGTCCGTTATATAGAGCCAAGACTCGGTGAGTCTCCAAACCCTGATCCCTTAGCTTGCCCAGATATTTTATTAATGGTCTCAAATGATTTAATCGTCTTTGATAACTTATCTGGCCGCCTATTCCTTATCGTTCATGCCGATCCTAATACCAACAATGCCTATCAATCTGCACAACTAGAGTTGGATGCCTTAACGAATAGATTGCGAACTGCAACACCCAATATCAACCAACAACACACAAGCAAAACGGTCAAAGAAGCCGACTTTGTCTCGGGCTTTACTCACGATGGTTTTATTGATGCTGTTGAAAAAGCCAAACAA
>Ga0233444_10005625_pt1 | contig 11492 bp, 10 predicted proteins | sample SI_124_October20_6_FD_182792 | JGI IMG/M metagenome (GOLD analysis project Ga0233444, IMG submission 182792) | Seawater microbial communities from Saanich Inlet, British Columbia, Canada - SI_124_October2016_10_MG | ecosystem: Environmental > Aquatic > Marine > Inlet | place: Canada: British...
CATAGCCGATCACGGTGGCGAAGGCGAGGATCAACACATGCCCGCAGAATTTCCCAAGGATAACCTGATAGCGGCCGACAGGATAGCTGAGCAGCAGGATCATGGTGCCCCGCTCCATCTCGCCGACCACCGCGTCATGTGAGATCAAAAGGGCGATCAGCGGTAGCAGAAAGATGGTGAGGCTGGACAGGCTGACGACCACGACGTCAAGCGCGCCGGCGCCGACATTGCCAGTCGGTGCGCTGCCGAGGAATGTCAAGGACAGCGACAGCGCGGCCAAGAGCAATGTAGTCGCCAGAACCCAGCGGTTGCGCAAGCCTTCCTTGATTTCCTTCGCCGCGATGATGACGATGTTTCTCATGCGGCATTCCCCCGCAGAAAATGGGCGTAGAGATCGTCGAGCGTCGGAGCCGCGATCTCGATATTGGTGACGCAGGGGTCGCCGGCCGCGACGCGCAGCAGCTCCATCTTGCTGGCCTCATCGGGCACCAGCAGGATGCGGCCATGCGGAGTTGCGACACTCGTCCCGTTTATCCATCCCGGCGGGACGGTGGCCCCGGGCGCAATATCGAGCGAAACCCGGATTGGCAGTTGCGAGATCGAGCGCAGTTCCGCCAGCGTGCCCTGCGCGACCAGTAGCCCGTGGTTCATGATCAACACATGCTCCGCGCGATCCTCAAGTTCGGTGAGCGCGTGCGAGGAGATCAGGACGGTGGCGCCGTCGTCGCGCAATTCACCAAGGATCTCGTAGAAGGTCTGACGCAGCGCAGGGTCTAGCCCCGTGGTCGGCTCGTCCAGTAGCAGGACGCGCGGCCGCCCCAGCAGCGCCTGGGCCAGGCCGAGGCGCTGGCGCATGCCCTTGGAATAAGTCCCGACCCTGCGATCGGCGGCATGCATCAGGCCGACGCGGTCGAGCAGCGGCCAGGCCGAAGCGGGCTCTATCTGCTTCAGCCGCGCGTAGAACGCCAGCGTTTCGCGCCCGGTCAAAGCGGCGTTGAACGCGACATTCTCCGGCAGATAGCCGAGCTGCCGGCGCGCCGAGAATTGGCCGGCCGCCGGATCCTCGTCGAGCACGCGGACCGCGCCGCGCTCGGCATGAATGAGGCCGAGCATCAGCTTGATCAGCGTGGTCTTGCCGGCACCGTTGTGGCCGACCAGCGCGTTCAGCCGTCCCGAACCGAGGTCGAACGAGACATTGCGCAGCGCCTTGACCGCGCCGTACCTCTTCTCCACGCCGTTGACGGCGACAGTGATGGTCATCGCAGCCTCCGACTGGTTGATGGTTTCGGCGGTGGCGCGATCAAAGGATGGGTGTCGACGACGCCGCCGGGATAAAGCGCGGGAAACTGCGCCTGCGCCCAGCGCAGCACCTGCACCGCGGGGCTGTTGATCAGCACTTTCGCAGACGGCGCGGTCCACAGCACCCGGTCGACGAGATCGTTGGGGCGGTAGGCGGTGTCGGCGATGCCGTCGCCATTGAGATCGAACGCCGGATTGTCGCTCCAGTAGTTGCCGCGGCCGCCCTTAGACCAGTCGAGGTCGCGGGTGCCGACATACTTCACTTGGTTTCGGTTACCGACAAAAGCGTTGCCGGTGATCTCGTTACCCTCGGAGCCGGCAGTGAAATGAACCCCGATGCCGCAACGCTCGAACCAGTTGTTACGAAACTTGTTGTGGTTGGTGTTGTAGATGAAGACGCATTTCCCCGGTCCGCTGCGCAGGCCCGGTTCGGGTTTCGATTCCGGCAGCATGCCGCGTTCTTCGACCGGACCTTCGTCCTTCCTGCTTGCAATATTATCGAGCGAGCCACCGTTAACCCAATTGCCGTCGATCTCGGCGTAATTAGCGTAGTTGAACAGCAGTCCGTAGTCGCGGTCGCGGTCCGAGATGTTGTTGCGGATCATTAGCCGGTTCGAATACATGATAGCGTAGCCAACGTGATTGCCGATGGAAATGTTGCCGCTGACTTCGCTGTCGTTGGTGTACATGTAATGCACCGCGAACCGCACTTGGTCGAAGCGGTTGTTGATGAAGCGGTCCTTGCGGCTGGAAATCGTGAAGACGCCGTCGCGGCCGTAGCGGAACGTATTCTCGGCGATGGTGACATCGGGCGCATTCCAGACCGATACGCCGTTGCCGCGCTCGTTGAGGCGCCTGTCCTGCATGCCCTCGATGATATTTCGCTGTACGCGTGACCCCGTCGCACCATGGACGTAAATACCGTAAAGGTTGCCTTCGAAGCGGTTGTTTTCGACTAGGGCACGTTGCGCGGTCTTCGCGAGAAACACACCGGAATCCATTTTCTCCAGATCGTAGCCCGATCCCCGGATGGTCACGCCGCGAACCGTGACATCAGGCGACGTCACGGTGACGACGTTGCCGGCACCGCCGCCATCGAGCACGGCGCCCGGCCATCCGCTCAATACCACGCGCCGCTCGATCCTGATCGCACCCTTGTACTCACCCGCTGAGAGTTCGATGACGTCGCCGTCCTGGGCCCGGTCCAGCACGGCCTGCAACGGCTGCTCCGGAACAGCCCTCAGCGTCTCCGCAACCGCAAAGCCCGGGATTCCGACGGCGATGATCGCCGCCGGAAGAATTCGCAAAAAGAAGAGCATGTGCCGATCCCGCCTCAAACCGACTTGGGTTCGACCATCATGCGGCCCTTCATCTCCATGTGCATGGCGTGGCAGAACCACGAACAATAGTACCAGAAGACGCCGGCCTTATCCGCCGTGAACGTCACCGAGGCCGTCGCCATGGGCGCTACTTCCATGTTGATCCCATAGTTCACGATGCAGAAACCGTGCGTCAGGTCTTCCACCGAGTCGATATTGGTGACGTAGACGGTGACCTCATCGCCCTGTTTGATCTGGAATTGCTCGAGTCCGAACGCCGGCGCGGTCGATGTCATGTAAACACGGACCTTGTTACCGTCCCGGATCACCTTGGAGTCGGCCTCGAGATCGATTCCGTCGGCCTTGGCCTGCTTGACGGCATCGGCAAAGAACGGATCGGCACGATCCCAGATCGAAACCGGATTGATCTTGGAGCGGTGAACGATGGTGGCGTCATGAGGTTCGGCAAAGCTCGGACCATCATGGACCAGTTTCATCTTGTCGCCGGAGATATCGATCAGTTGGTCGTTCTCGGGCTTAAGCGGCCCGACATTGAGGAAGCGGTCCTTTGAGAACTTATTGAGCGAGATCAGCCACTTTCCGTCGGCTTCCTTGGTCTGTCCCATCGAGGTATGGTTGTGGCCGGGCTGATAGTGCACATCGAGCTTCTGAAGGATAGGATCGACCTTCTCGCCCTTGAACGCGCGCCTGGCAAGATCGATGCTCCACTTGCAGACCTGACTGTCGAGAAAGAGCGTCGTGTAGGCGTTGCCTTTGCCGTCATAGGCCGTGTGCAAGGGTCCGAGGCCGAGTTCCGGCTCCGCGACCACGACGTCGCGCGGTTGGATCTTGTCGTCGAACAACTGGTCGAACAGCCGCACATCCATCACCGTGACCGTAGGCGAGAGCTTGCCCGCCGCTACGATATGGATGCCATCCGGCGCGGTGTTCATGCCGTGCGGGCTGTTGGAAACTGGGACATAGCGGGTATAGGGCGAGCCCTTGCGACCGTCGATGACAGGCACGCCGTTGATTTCCTTGAAGTCCCCCTTCTTCACCGCTTCTTCGATGCGCTTGATGTTGAAGATCGTGACCCAGTCCTGCTCCTTGGCGGTCATATCGGCGAGGGTGACGCCCTCTTCCGAATTGTAGCAGGTGGAGAAGGCGTACTTGCCCTGGTAGTCGGCATCGACGTTATCGAGATTGCCGCTGACGATCACCTGCCAGGCCACCTTCATGGTGTCGCCGTCAATCGCGCTGAAGATCGAGCGATACTGCTTTGGATCGTCGAGTATCTTGCCGTCGTTCGGCATCGGCACGCCATCCTCGCCGTTGGCGAACACATAGCCGGTACGGGGGTATTTCTGCACGCGCAGGCCGTGCACCGTGTGCTGGTTCGGAAGCTGGATGATCTTGTCGCACTTCATTACGTCGAGACGCACCCGCGCGACGCGGGTGTTGGACTTGTCGTTCATGAAGGCGTAGCGGCCGTCATAGGTGCCGTCGGTGAAGGAGATGTGCGGGTGATGTAGGTCGCCATTCATGTAGGTGCCGCCGCGGGTCTTGAGGAACTCGCGGGTCTCGGGCAACAGCCCCTCGGTCAGTATTTTCAGACTTTCATTGGTCTGGCCCCAGCCTGTGGCGCTGCAGCGATTGAACACTGGTACCCGCATTAACTCACGCATCGACGGCAATCCAACGATACGCAATTCACCGGACTGGCCGCTCGAGAAAAAGGTATAGTATTCATCCAACTCGCCGGGATGCACTTCGGCCTTCAGAACCGCGGGCCGCGCTGCGGGCGCCGCCTTCGCGGGGGCCGTCTTGGTCTGCGCGTCAGCAGCTGTGATTACGCCGTCGGTCTTGAGCGCAACGCCGCCCACGAGGCTCACGCCCGCAGCTGCTGCAGTCGTTCCAAGCAATTTGCGTCGGCTCACGCCCTTTGCGTTTTCATTTTCGCTCATAATAGTCTCCTAGGCTTCAGGTTGCGGGTGGTGTGATGGCACAGCAGGCTGCGAGCCGACGGGCTTGCCTCCGGCAGTGATGACGGTATTCGGACCCTTGCCGCTGCGCATGGAGGGCGAAGACAGAGCCTCGCGCTTCTCGCGCTTCAGCCGAACCTGGATCATGTGCGGGCAGCGATGGTCATCGAAATACAATTCCTGACAGTGCATGCAGTAGATGCACTCGTTGACGTTGATGTGCCCGTCGGGATGAATCGCTTGCACCGGACATTCCTTGGCGCAGCGCTGGCAAGGCGAGCCGCATTCCGGCCAGCGCCTGAGCCACTCGAACATCCGGATGCGGCCCGGAATCGCGAGTGCAGCACCGAGCGGACACATGTAGCGGCAGAAGAATCGCTCGACGAACAGGCCCGCCGCGAGCAGCGTCAGCGCATAGAGGACAAACGGCCATTCGCGCGCAAATTTCAGGATGATGGAGGTCTTGAAGGGTTCGACTTCGGCGAGTTGCTCGGCGAACGCGGTCGAGTACAGTGACATGCCGAACAGGCCGAGAAAGATGATGTACTTGATCGGCCAGAGCCGCTCATGCAGCCCCCAAGGCACGTTGAACTGGGGGACCTTAAGCGCTTGGGCGACGTTGTTGAGCAACTCCTGCAGGGCTCCAAAGGGGCATAACCAGCCGCAGAACGGTCCGCGTCCCCAGAACAACAGCCCAGCCGCGATCGATGCCCAAAGAATGAAGATGAGCGGGGCGGCGAGGAAATACTCCCAACTGAAGCCGGTCAGCAACGAGTTGACGAAGGTCAGGACGTTCACGACGGAGAGTTGAGCATTCGCATACCAACCCAGCCAGACCAGGATGAAGAGTAGGTAGCTCCGACGAACCCAGACGTATATCGCCGGGCGACGGACCAGGAAGTTCTGAAAAAAGAAAATCAGCGTAAGCGCGCCCAACGCGGCGACGGTCATTCCGATCTTGACGACGTCGCCGCGCCAGATGCGCATCCAAAGCGGCTCTTCGTCGGTCGCGGGCGGCGGCGTACCGGCTTCACGCCTCTCAGCAGCCAAGGGCGCCGACTTGGCGAGCGGTGCCGCTGCGGTGGCGGGGGGCTGAAGCGGCGCTTCGCGCTTGAGGTACGTTTCCGGAAGCGTATAGCCGAGATCGAAGGTAACTAGAGCCTTGTCCCGCGCGCCGACGACGCGCTGCATCAGTAGTTGCAGCACCCATGGTTCGGTCGGATCGAGCGGGAGCTCGGGCGGCACCGTAAACAACGCGATTTCCGGGAAGTCGGGCGCGCCTTCGGCAACAAGATTGCCCAAGCGCGTGTGATCGCGGTCGCGGAAGCGGACGCTGTTAGTCTCCTGGATCAATTCGACGCGATCGAAAATCCCTCCTCGGACGTAGGCGGCTCCCTTGAACGAGTAGCGGCCGGATCCGGCGACGACGAGCGTCTGTTGTCCCGGTTTCAACCGGCCGACCAGACGATTGTAACCGTCGTCTCCGAGCAGACTGCGGCCGATCGTCGGCACGGCGACATCAGCCACATATAGATCAATGAAGGTTTCGTCCGGATCGCCTTCTTCCGGACGCGCCGCCGCGGCGGCGTTGCCGGTTTTCTCGAAAGCCTTGTTCACGTCCGCGACCGAAAGGAGCAACCTCTTGACGGATCCGTCGCCGACGAGGCTCTGCCAATCTCGGATTTCGCTTTTTGCTGGATCGATCGTCCTCGAAACTCGTGGCACCGTGCTGGCGGCTGGATTGGCTTGGGCGCCCAGACGACCGCTCCTGATCAGCTTGGTGGCGGACCGAACGATGCTGTCGCCGATCACCAGAACGGTGACGGTCGCGCCGCTGACGATATCGACCTGCGGGGCCGGCGCGGCACCTCGCGCCACGCTTCCCAAGTCGGCGCCGATCAACTTGTTGACGGCCTCCAGAATGCGCTTTTCGGGAATGCCCACCAGCACGATGGGTTCCTTGTGCTCGACTAGCTTGAGGCCCGTCAGGATTCCCTTGGGATCTATTCCGACGAGGGTGTGTATCGGCTTACCGGAATAGCCGACCGCATTGGCGAAATCGGAGTTGAGATAAACGAAGCCCAGCAGCTTATCGCTTTGATAGACCGGCGCGATTGGCGGATCGCCTTGGACAGGACCGAAACGGTCGGCGCTAGGAAAGAAATGCGACGGCGCGGCTTTTGACAAATAAGTCGCGAGATTGTTGGCCGCGAACGCGGTGCACGAAGCCAACGCCGCCAACACCATGACAGCGGCGGCAGCGAACACGGTCAAACAAGCTTTCGGATTCACGCAAAACCTTTCGAGCGTAGAGCGCACGCAGACGTAGTTTTGCGTGATCGGCTCGCCGGCGCGCTCTGGAGACAGCCTGTCGCTGCGGACGGCCTGGAGGGGCTTGCGAGTATTTCCATCATAAAGGTGCGCTTCCGCTCATGGAGACCACCCGTAATCTATCAACAATGAAAGCGGTTCGATTTGCGCTGGCGCAAACTCGACACCCCACGGTTCCGGCTAAAGAGAGGAACTAATCATCGATTTACAATTGCGACCCTCAACAAGCGTCCGCATTGCAATTTACTGCGATGATCGGAATTCACGGGACTAAGTGAAGCAAAATGGCCGATTCCGATCCGCCAATATCCCGGCGAGAACTTGCCAGCATCGAGCTGTTTCGAGGAGTTTCGGCGGCGGCTCTCGATGAGGCACGCAAATCGGCTCGGCGCCTCATTTTTTCAAAAGACGCCAGGGTATTCGATCAGGGTGATACTCGGGTTCGAGCGCACGCGCTCCTGAAAGGAATCGTGCGCATCTCACAATCGGGTAGCGATGGAGCGCAAATAGTCATCAGATTCATTGGGGTCGGCGAAATATTTGGAGTCGCGGCTGCCTTTACTGACCATCGATATCCCGCGGATGCCGATACAATGGCGGCGTCCGTCGTGGTAAGCTGGAGTGAAGCAGATCTGATCAGGTTGATACACCGCCATCCTCAGGTTGCGCTGAATGCTCTTAGAATCATGGGGAGACGTCTTGCTGAGCTGCAAAATCGCCTCCGGGAAGTCTCCACGCAATCCGTCGAAAGACGTGTAGCTCACACGATACTTCGCCTGGTCCGGCAATTCGGCAGAGAGGAGTCGTTTGGAACGACCATAGGTCTTTCCCTGCGGCGCAAGGATATTGCTGACATCGCGGGGACCACGCTCTATTCCGTGAGCCGTGCTCTTACGAATTGGGAAAAGCGTGGGTTGCTGTTCACGCGCGATCAATCGCTGACCGTGACCAAGCTCAAGGATCTTCGCGCGATCGCAGAAGTGATCGTCAGCTAACAGCTTGGCCGAGACCTAGAAAAAGATCGCAGTTCGGTTTCGGACTATTCCAACGCAACCGAAGGGCAGGTCACACATTGGTTGCAGGAACGCTCGTCTGTCGCTCGATGCGGCGGCGGAAGCCGCCCTTGAGCCAGGTCAAACCCGTTTCCGACTATGCATGCTATATTCACTGCCAAATCACGTTGTGCCGGATCGAAGCATGCTGCTGTCACGAACCTTGTTGTTGAAAGGAGAGCCCGCAGGAAGTCTGCAGTCGCTCGACGAGCTGTTTGCGCTTGCGAATGCAATGGAGCAGGAGTCCGCCAGCAAGTACGACGATCTCGCGGCAGACATGCAACGTCAGAATAAGCCGGATCTCGCCGCCGTCTTCGCGCAACTTGCCGCGGCAGAGCGCGAACATGTCGACAGTGTGGCGCGCTGGTCGCAATCCCGTATCGGCAGAGCGCCCGATCCCGCGCTCGTGCGCTGGGAGGCGCCCGAAACGTTCGATCGCGAGACAGCCGCGGAAATCATGACCTCTAGACTGATGACACCCTACCGTGCGCTGTCCATGGCAGTGCGCAATGAGGAGCGCGCTTTCGCGTTCTGGTCATATGTAGCTGGATTTGCGGAAGATCCCGAGATCAAACAGACCGCCGAAGCCATGGCGCGGGAGGAATTGGGCCATGTCGCCACATTGCGAAAGGAGCGGCGGCGCGCATATCATGGCGAGGACAACAAGATGCGCGCAGTCGAGCAGGGCAATGTCGGCCAAGTTGATGCGGCGGCGCTGGAACGTCGTCTGGCAGGGCAGCTCGCCGACCTGAAGCGTCGCGTCGAAGGCGAAGCGGCCAATCGGGCGCGCGAGCTTCTTCAGGAAACGACGCGCATGTCGGCTCAAGCCGCCGGGATAGGCCGATTTCCCGCGAACCTTGAGCAATGCGACGCGCAAACTATCGCCGAGGCGCTGGCTGATGCCTACCTCGAGGGTGCCGAGAATTCCGTCGATCCCGGTCGCCTTGAATCCATGCAGGCGCTCGCGGGGTACGCGATCGCTCGCCTCGCCTGGCTGCGGGCATTGACGTGAGCAAATTCTGGTTCACGACGTCGACAGTTGTGGGCGAGGGCGCCCGGGCCGGTCGGAGCAACCATGCCACCTAGTTCGTACGAAGTTCAATTCCGGAAGCCGAGTTCTGCCCTCGCGTCGGCCGTCATCAGCGCAGGCGTCCATGGCGGGTCGAACGTCATCGTGACGTCGACCGATTTCACGCCTGGGACCCGAAGGGCGCTGTTGGACACGCCTTCCTTGAGAAACCCGGTGGCGGGGCAACCGAGTGTCGTTGCCGTCATGACTATCCACGCCGCTCCATCCTCGACCGAAACGCCATACACGAATCCGAGATCAACGACGTTGAGACCTAGCTCCGGATCGATGACGACGCGCAGCGCGTCCCTGACCTGGGCGGCCAGCATGGAGTCGACGCCCGTCATCCCGCTATCCTTACGGTCAGCTCGTACGCGGTACCGTCAGGCGTGAAACCACCCCGCCATGAATGCCCGCGCTTCTCAAGTTCGGGAAATAGAAAGACCGGCTCGCGGCGCAGCTGTGCCGACATGATCTGGCCGGGACTTAGCGTTTCGACCGCCGCCAGGATTCGCACCATGGGTTCCGGCGGATCGAGATCGCGATTGTCGAGACGGACGATGGGATCGGGCCATTCGTCCACGGAAGGCGCCGCCCGCGCCCGCGCCGGCGCGTCTACGGGACGGAACAGAACTTCCCACTCCCCGTCCTGGAGTTCGGTTTCCTCATGCGCAAAGCCCTTATCCACCATGACGCCGAACAACGGGATCGGCTTGAAGGTCGCGAAAAGTCGCAGGCCCTGGCCGGGTTGAAGTGAGGCGAGGGCCGCCATAATGGTCGAGAACGGCTCGCCGCCAGCGCGGAGGATCGGCCGGACATCCACGTCGATGAATTCGTTCATGTTCTTGCTCCTTTCGGTTAAGTACGGGAAGACATCAGCCGCGGGGCAATTGCGCCCGCTGGCAGACGCAGCGCGCCGGCGACATCGAGGAGACGTCTGGCCCTTGCGAGCTCATGGACGATACCGGCGGTTGCGATCGTCATGGCCAGCGCGGCAGTGCGGAACGCAAGCGTCGCATCGACGAGCAACATGGCGGTCGCGGCCCAGACAGCCAGGAAGTATATGAAGAACCATTTCGAGGCTCGTCGTTCGACGACGAGATCCTGCACGCGCGGCGTCGCCGTTCGTCCCATCACTGGTCCGTAGACCTCAAGCCAAGTGAGGAAGGCGACGATCTTGTAGAGTTTTGCGAGGATCAGTCCCGACAGCCAACCGAAGGCGACCAGGAAGGCGAACGCTCCGATGTGTCGAACGAACGAACCCGTGGCAGCGAGCAGCCCGCCGAGCAGAACGACCGCGGCCAAACTGACCAGAGATAAGACCGTCATGCGGATATTCAGTTCGAGGGAGCGACGCTTACGTCCGCGGAACAACGCGATCACGTCGCGCCCATAGAGGCCGAGGGTCATCAATCCTGCAACCGCGGCAAGGGCAAGTACAGCGTCGATGCCGCCTTCTGCGACGACCGCGAAGACACCTCCCGCGATCGCGATGGCCATGGTTCCCGCACCCGCTAAGAGTGTCGCACGTATCTTCCTTGCATCCGCGTCCGGAGCCAGCATGAACATCGCCAGCAGCCGGTAGCTCACACCCATTGCGGTGAGCGTCAGCCACCCCCCCAGACCCGCGATCGCGTGAATCGAGACGCCTGACGCAAGCGCATCCGCGCCGAGCGGCTCGGCGATGCGCCCCGAACGGGCGAGCGCGAATACGGTGCCGATCGCCGCCGTCGCGCAGACGCAGGCAACGCCCACCGCAACGAACCGCGCGGGCGCCGGAAGCGGCCGGGCCCGCCAGAGCGTCAGGCCGAGATTGATTGAAACCGCGGCGAACGCTGCGACAAGCACAATGGCCCCAACAGGAAGCAGGGAGACCGACCAAGGGATGCGACCGCCCAACGCCAGAAATCCCGCCAGCAGCGCCATCAACCCTGCGTTCAAAAGCAGTAACGCCGGTAGGGTCCATCGTTCAGAGAAGAGCGGTTTGGCGATGAGCACCGGCACGAACTGGAACAGGGCGCCGCACAGTGCCATACTCAACCAACCGATGCAGACTACATGTACCAACACGAGCGTGTCGGGAGACGCGACGTCGGCGCTCGGCGCTCCGAATCCGACAACCATCAGGACTTCGGCGGCCAGCAACCACGCGATCGCAACCGCGAAGTAGCTGATGGTCCACCTGGAAAGATTACCACCCATCATCGCCATCCTCACTCCGCGCGCGGCGCGCGCAGGAGGCGCTCCGCAGGGCGAACGCGGTCGGCAGGCAAGGAGAGATCGCGCCGAAAAAAGAAGAAGGGCCTGAATCCGCGAGAGAAGATCGCGGGATCCGGATAGGCCTTCCGCTTGTGCATTATCGCCACGACGTATCCTCGTTGTTGTCCGTACGATAGTCGTCGTGGCCGTTGGTTCTTTGTCGCGGCACAAATTCCGGGTG
>Ga0233444_10005627_pt1 | contig 11491 bp, 7 predicted proteins | sample SI_124_October20_6_FD_182792 | JGI IMG/M metagenome (GOLD analysis project Ga0233444, IMG submission 182792) | Seawater microbial communities from Saanich Inlet, British Columbia, Canada - SI_124_October2016_10_MG | ecosystem: Environmental > Aquatic > Marine > Inlet | place: Canada: British...
CCGCTGGGGCGGGCGGTGGAGCAGGCGGATACTCTGGCAATGGAGGCCGCGGTTCAGGATCTGCGGGATCTTACGAAAACGGATCTGGGGGCGGTGGCGCGGGCGGTTCTGGTGGTGGAAATAATGGGGCAAATGGGGCAGCGCCATCGGGCGGCGGCGTAGGTATTTTTGGTGAAGGGACGAGTGGTAGTTCTTCAAGCGCCGGTGGATCTGGCGGAACATCTGGGTCGGTCAATGCTACTTCTGGTGGATCTAGTAATACAGGCGGTACTTACGGTGGTGGCGGTGGGGGTCAATCTAACGATTCGAGAAACACTCCAGGCTGTCAAGGTAAAAATGGGGTTGTGAGAATTTTATGGGGCAGTAGTAGGTCCTTCCCTTCAACTAATACTGGCGATACTCCAACAGCAGGAACATCTACTACTCAGATAACAGACCCACAACCTGTATTTTCCTATAGTTCTTTTCCATCAAATCTTGGAATTGAGCGAATACTTACTAATAAATCTATAACAACTTCTGCGACAACAGCAGTTATTCCTAGTAATCTTCCAACTAACCAATTAGAAAATATTAGTTTTAACACAATTCAACCACAAAATTCGACGATATCATATCCAAATGGCGGAGTTGCTATTCAAACACATGGCACTACTCGGACACCAATTATAAACAATATGAATAATTTATCAGTGACCACAAATCCTTTAGGGTTTTTAGATAATATGCCCACAACTGTTCCAACAATTAATACCACTTTAAAATCTAATCCATCGTTTCCTAAATCTATTAATGTATCAAAAGATGTTACTTTTGGTGCTCCATCATATTGTAATTCAGTTTCACAAACAATTCTTATTGCAAACGAAGAGCCTCTTGGATTTTTTACTGAAGACGGATTTTCATTCTTTGCAGAATTAACAGACCAAAATGACCCAAGATTGACAACAGGAACAAGTTCTGGTGGTGAAGGCGAGGGCGAAGGTGGAGAAGGTGGTGGTAGTGGATCGGGACCAGTACAAACATGGAACTAATTGGAGATAATTAAAAATGCCTATATCATTACCAAACAGTCCAACAAACGGACAAACCGTACAAATAGGAACCGTTGTCTATACATATGATGCAACGGCTGGAGTGTGGAATTCTGAATTTGAATCTGGAGTCTCATCAATAGTTCACACATCAGATACCGCGCCATTGAATCCGACTGATGGCGACATCTGGTTCGATTCATCTATCGGTAAAACATTTATCTGGTATAACGATGGCACCTCTTCACAATGGATTCAAATGAATCCAAATACAGGTGGTTCTGGTGGTGCAAATCTCGGTTCTGTTTCTGAAAGTATTATACCGGACACAGATATTACCTATGATTTGGGTAGTAGTTCCAAGAAATTTAAAGATTTGTATTTAAGTGGCAGTACACTCAATTTAGGAAATCAATCTATTAGTGCAACTGCGACCGGAATTGTTGTTCCTGAAATTCAGATAGGCTCAGGTACAAATAATGTAAAATTGACAACAAACGCATCTGGCAATCTTATAACAACGGAAACGGACTCTAGTGGAAACTCTGGGGCCGCATCTCCTGCTGGCGGCGCGGCGACAATAGTTGCAGATATGGCGGGATTGATTGCATTAACTGGAATGGCTGCCGGTAGTCAGGCATATGTTTCCGCAAACAACAGACTTTATTTTTACACTGGTTCTGGTTGGTATCTAATTGCAACAGTACAAAATGATGCCCCAAGCGCAATTACTGGTGTTGACGGATCATATACACTTGCGTTAGATGGAACTGCTACAACTATTACGGCTGTATCAACAGACCCAGAAGGTTTTGCTCTTACTTGGTCATATACTGCTTCTGGACTTGGTAGTATTGCAACCGTGTCACGGGCTGATAATGTATTTACAGTGACGCCCAGTACAGATGCCGCAAATGCTGGTTCGTTTACATTGACCATTTCGGCAACCGATGGAATCAATGGCGCGGTTTCGACCATCCCTTCATTTTCATTGCAATTTTCTGTTACTAATTCAAGATACACTGCATTATCAGTTAAGGCGACTAACACTGGTTCAAACCAAACATTTGATGATGCCTCTGCCTCAAATCATACAATAACTGTTGCTGGAAACTCAACAGCATCAACATTTAGTCCACATCGACATGGTGGGTATGCGTTTGATTTTGATGGCACTAATGATTTTTTGACTATTCCAGACAGTACTGATTTTGATATTGCAAGTGATGCGGATTTTACCTTAGAACTCTGGGGATTTTATCGTTCGTTCGCAACTCAAAGTCATTTTGTAGATACCAGAGGAACATCGCAAGGAGTTTTTCTAACATGTAGCGTTGGTGGTGGCGGCAGTGATGATGGCAAGATCAAATTTTATACAAACTCCGGCAACCGTATTGTAACTGCATCAACGGTTCCTTTAAATAGTTGGGTACATATAGCCCTTGTTCGCTACTCAGGCACCACTAAAATCTATATCAATGGCACTGCGGATAGCAACACATACTCAGATACAAATACTTATATTGCTTTGGATTGGAATATTGGTAAGCGTTCACCAATCCAAACGGGTAGCTATATGGAAGGTTTGTTCTCAGACTATCGTTTTGTTAATGGCACGGCAGTCTACACCAGCAACTTCGCCCCACCAACCGAACCGCTCACTGCAATCACAAACACAAAATTATTACTTGGTAATTTACCATATTTCAAAGATCAATCTGCATCAAATCATACAATCACTGTTGGTGGTAATACATCTTTAAAACCAAAATCTCTGTTTGATAATGCTCCATATTCAGAGGCCTCTCATGGTGCGTCTGCATATTTTGATGGTACTGGTGATTATATATCAGTGGCAAATCATGCAGATTTTAATTTTGGTTCTGGAAATTTTACTATCGAATCATATGTCTATTATAGCGCGCAAGCCAATCAAGCCATTGTGGCGCAATGGCACACCGCTACTGACAGAAGGGCGTGGCAGTTACGCCGGGACAACGGTGGACCATTTCGATTTTATTGGTCGACCACAGGAGCGGATTTCCCATATATAGCGTCTACTGGTATAGATCTTAATACCATGAATAATCAATGGATACATGTTGCTGTTGTAAGAAATGGAAATACGATCACCATGTATGTTGATGGCACAGATGTTGTCAACACAACACTAACAGGATCTCTGTATGATAACACATCAGATGATATTTTTATCGGCGCTAGGTCCACAAATCCACCAAATATTGATCATCAGACAGAGGGTTATATACAAGATTTAAGAATAACCAAAGGCACAGCGGTTTACACATCTAACTTCACACCACCAACTGCGCCACTGACTGCAATTACAAACACAAAATTCTTACTCAATCCAGAAACATCTATTTCAGATTTGAGTCAGAGAAATGCACTAATATGTCGTGGCGATTTAGAAACTTCTACGACTCAAGTAAAGTTTGCAGGAACCAAATCAATCTATTTTGATGGATATGATGATTATATTCATGTTCCCAATAGCGGAACAAATTCTGCCTTTAGTTTAAATTCAACAAAATTCACAATAGAAGGATGGTTTTATAAAGAAACTTTAGTTATCGGAGGTAATTGGCAAACAATTGTCAACTCTTGGCGATATCCAGATAATCTTGGTTGGAGGTTTAAACAGAATACTAATGGGACTTTTGAATTTAGATATTCAACAAATGGTATTAGTAGTTCTGCTCTTACATCTACCGGAACTCTAGGTACAGGAGTATGGGCCCATCTTGCTTTAGTTGCAAATGATGATTTAAAATTGTATATTAATGGTGTTGGAGAAGTATTAAGTGCTTCTGCACTACCAGCCTTTTTTGATACAAGTTATGATGCTTTAATTGGTGCGCTTAGATACGATAGTACAGATAATAATGATGGCGCTAAAATTATGGAGTATAATGGTTGGATGCAAGACCTTAGAATACACAATAATCATGCTCAATATACCGCAAACTTTACACCACCTACAGCAGAATTAGAGGGATAGAAAAATGTATGAATATAGGTGTAAAATATTACGAATTGTTGACGGCGACACAGTAGACGTAGACATAGATTTAGGTTTTGGTATTTGGATGCACAAAGAGCGCGTTCGTATCATGGGTATAGACACCCCAGAATCAAGAACAAAGGATTTGGTTGAAAAATCATATGGGTTACAGGCAAAAGAATTTATGAAATATCTTTTGCCTATCGGGTCTTCACAAATAATCAAAACCCAAAAAGATAAAACAGGAAAATTTGGTAGAATTTTGGGGGATTTTATAATAGAGTTTAAAGATAAAAATAATAATTATTCCGAAAAACTGGCATCATCTATTATGATAGAAAATTTTCATGCAGTACCCTATAAAGGACAGAGTAAAGACGACCTGATAGACCTACATATGGCAAATAGGGATAAACTACAAGAAGTCAAATAATAAGACACAATCTTTTAAATTATAAATAGTCATATAAAATAAGAGGTATGACTTATGGCCACCGCAACTACAAGAACTGAATTCAAAAATTATTGTCTTAGAAAACTTGGTTCTCCGGTAATACAAATCAATGTCGCAGATGAACAATTAGAAGATAGAATTGACGATGCTTTAGAATATTATCAAGACTACCATTTCGATGCGGTAGAAGATACATATTTGGCACACGAAATAACGCAGACAGATATAGACAACAAATATATAACCATTAATAATAATATTATTGGTATTAAGCAAGTTATACCACTTTTTCAAGCATCAAATTCCAGTACTAACATGTTTGATATCAGGTATCAATTATTTTTAAATGATGTGTATGATTTACAAAGTCAAGAAATGTTGACATATCAACTCACACAAGATCACCTTCAAATGGTAAACGAAATGATTTCTGGTAGGGTTCCTATCCGATTCAACAGACATATGAATAAACTTCATCTAGATATAAATTGGGGGACCGCCCTCACGGTCGGAGAAAATATTATTATCGAAGGGGTGCGGGTTATTGATCCAGATACATATACAGACGTTTGGAACGATAGATGGCTCAAGAGATATGCAACCGCACTTATAAAACGGCAATGGGGCGAAAATATCACAAAATATGAAGGTATGACACTGCCAGGTGGGGTTACTTTTAATGGTAGTGCAATTTTGGATCAAGCTATACAAGAAATAACGGCACTAGAAGAAGAAATGTCTCTGAATTATGAGTTGCCTGTGGATATTATGGTTGGATAAAAAATGCCAGTAAATCAATATTTCAATACTATAAATTTCGCACCTGAACAAAATTTATTAGAAAATCTTGTCGTGGAGTCTATTCAGATTCATGGGCAAGATTTTATATATGTTCCGAGGGCCATAGTTAAGGAAGATACGATTTTCAATGAAGATGTACTGAGCGAATTTACAGAAACACATTCAGTAGAAATGCATATTGAAACCGCAGATGGGTTTGAAGGCGAGGGAGATCTACTGTCAAAATTTGGATTGGAAGTAAGAGATCAGATAGTTACTATATGTTCAGTTTCCAGATTTACAGAAATAACAAGTCGTTTAAAACCGTTAGTCGGCGATCTTTTATATCACCCAACCTCAGATGCAGTTTTTGAAATTAGGTTTGTTGAAGATGAACAACCATTTTATCAACTTGGAAAAAATTATGTCTATAAGATAACGGCAGAACTATTTGTATATAGTCACGAAAATATAAGTACGGGGGTTGTCGAACTTGATAACAATTTCACAACATCAACTTCCGTTGCTGCCGACGATTCTATAGACAATGTTGCAGATTCCGATACAGGATTAGTTCCATTAGACACTACAACTGTCGATGGTGTCATAGATTTCACCACTGGCAATCCATTTAGTGAGGAATACTAATGTTAGGTAATGATTATTTTTATAGAAGCACAATAAGAAATTATGTAATTGCATTTGGATCTATGTTTAATGATGTCGATATCAAAAGAACAAACGCGGCTGGGACAGTTATATCGGTTATTAGAGTTCCGTTAGCATATGGCCCATCTCAAAAATATTTATCACGAATCAACAAAGTTACTACGGCCGGAGAACCCGCAATCACTTTGCCAAGAATGAGCTTCGAGATTTCCAGTTTTCAGTACAACCCATCGAGAAAACTGCCAAAGACAAATAAAATTTCAAGACAGAATACTACATCAGAAAATATAAAAAATCATGTATACCAACCAGTTCCATATGATATTGGATTTCAACTTTCTGTAATGACTAAAAATGCAGACGATGCAACCCAAATTATAGAACAAATCTTGCCATATTTTACACCATCTTTTGTTATACCAATTAAAGAGGCTACAGAATTAGGTATTGTTAGGGATACCCCACTAACATTAGAATCTGTTGATTATGCAGACGAATATGAAGGAGATTTTCTTTCTAGGCGTTCGTTGATATGGACATTAGGATTCACTATGGCCGGTACTTTATATGGACTGCCTAGAGAACAAAAATTGATTAGAACCGCAATAACAAATACTAAAAAATTAGATACGGATGAACAGTTTACGAAAAATACAATCACAACCGATCCGGCAGATGCACTAAAAACAGAAAATTTTAGTTTTATCAATACCTTTGATGAAGAATTTGGAGATGAATAATGAGAGAAAGTTTGAATGACAAATTGAGTGGATTTTTAGACATAGAAAACAAAATTGAAGAAAAATCTAAGAGCATCGCAAAAAGACAAGAGACTAATTTACAAGAGTTTAACATTTCTGAACAAAGAGATCAAGATCTAGTCAATGACTACAATGATCATCGCGACACGTTAAAAGATTTAGTTTCACAGGGTCAAGACGCGCTGCAAAATTTATTGCAATTAGCCAAAGAAAGCGAACATCCGCGAGCATATGAGGTTACTGGACAACTATTGAAAACGACGGCAGATTTAACAAAAGACCTAATAGAATTACAAATAACAATGAATAAAATAGAAAATACAAAAGATGGTGGAAAACCGTCTAAAGTGGTAAATAATGCAGTTTTTGTCGGTAATACGAATGACCTGTTGGAAACCCTAAAGGGAAAAAACAGAAAAGAATCTAAAAAATGAGCGAAATATATCTAAACAATCCCAATCTAAAATCGTCAGGGGTTGAGATTGGTTGGACTGAAGAACAGGCGCAGGAATATGTTCGGTGTATGGAAGATCCTGTATATTTTGTCAAAACTTATATGAAAATTGTTAATGTTGATACCGGACTTGTAAATTTTGACTTATATCCATTTCAAGAAAAAATGATTCGTTCATTTACAAATAATCGTTTTACTATTGCAAAAATTGGTAGACAGTCCGGTAAATCTATCACATGTATTGCATTTTTTCTACACTATATACTTTTCAACAAAGATGTTTCGGTTGCATTACTCGCAAACAAACTTGCAACTGCGCGAGAGTTGTTGAGTAGACTGCAAATGGCATATGAACATTTACCCAAGTGGCTGCAGCAAGGGGTTGTAACATGGAATAAGGGCAACATAGAATTAGAAAATGGTGCCAAGGTTATGGCTGCGGCAACATCTTCTAGCGCTATTCGTGGTGGTTCGTATAACATTTTGTTTCTGGACGAGTTTGCATTTGTTCCAAATGAAATGGCAGAAGAGTTTTTCAATTCTGTTTATCCTACAATTTCATCAGGTACATCTACAAAAGTTATCATTGTATCAACTCCGGCCGGTATGAATCATTTTTATAAATTGTGGGTAGACTCAGAAGAGGGTAGAAACAGTTATAATCCAATTTCTGTCCATTGGAGCGAAGTGCCGGGCCGTGATGAAAAATGGAAACAAACAACTATAAAAAATACAAGCGCCGAGCAGTTTAGACAAGAATTTGATACGGAATTTTTGGGGAGTACTAATACTCTAATAAATGTAACAAAATTAAAAAATATGGCGTATAGAAATCCTAGACAAGTTTTAGAAGATGGTTCGTTAAAAATATACGAACAACCTAAAGAAGGCCACATTTATATAACAACAGTCGATGTATCAAGAGGGCAAGGCCAAGACTTTTCTGCATTATCTATTTTTGATTGTACAAAAATGCCTTACAGACAAGTGGCTACTTATCGGTCAAATGAAATTCCACCTATGGTATATCCAAATCTTATCAATAGAGTCGGGACGTTGTATAATGATTCTTTGATACTAGTTGAAATAAATGACGTTGGCCAACAGGTAAGTGATATACTATATCACGACTTGGAAAATACCAATCTAATAAGTATATCAAGCGATACCAGAAAGGGACAAACTATAAGTTCAGGTTTTGGTGGAAAAAGTACAACATTGGGAATTAGAACTACTAAGGCAACCAAAAAAATTGGTTGTATGAATATGAAAAGTTTGATCGAAGAAGATAAATTATTGATTCGAGATTTTGAAACAATCAATGAATTGACAACTTTTATTTCGAAAGGACCTAAATATGAAGCAGAGAAAGGTCGAACGGACGATTTAGTGGACACGTTAGTATTATTTTCGTGGATGTCCACTGACCCTTATTTTAAAAGCATGTGTGATATAGATACCAGAAACGAAATTTATGAAGAAAGAATGAGACACCTAGAAGAGAATATGTTACCATTTGGATTTATTTCCAATGGTGTCGGCGGAGAATCTTTTGTAGACGCCGATGGCGATCTATGGACGATAAGCGACTGACAGGGTGTATTTATACTGAGTTCGGTGTTTTTATAAATAAATAAAAATAACTTATTATATCAAATCAAAGGAGATAAAAAATGGCATTCCAAGTAAGTCCTGGCGTAAACATTTCTGAAATAGATGCATCTACGAGTGTGCCCGCATTAGTTACCAATATTGGTGCTATGGTTGGTCAATTCTCAAAAGGCCCTGTCGGGGAGATTGTAGAAATATCTAGCGAAGAAGAACTGAGAATTGTTTTCGGTGAGCCAACAGATCAAAATTACAAAACTTGGTTTACTGCTTCAAACTTTCTGGCATACTCTAATGCCCTGAAGTTGGTACGAGTCGTAAACAATAGCGATGCAGAAGTAGTTGCGAATAGAGCAAGAAACGCCCTATCCGGTACTGTCTCGCTAAACATAGGCGTTTTCAGCACGCAAAACGCCACTGGCGCGGCGGGCTCAACTGAAGTCATTCACGGTTCTTCTGCACAGAGTGGAACTTTTCCGGTTGGTAATTCCGCCGGTATCACTTCTATTGATCTAGGTGTGGGCGCAGCAAATACATCTGCAGCGCAAGTTTACTTGCATCCACGTTTTGCAAATGGTACAACAACCCTAGTTGCAAGCGGAGCAGAAGCTTCCAATGATGTAAACATAAGAAACCTCACTTCAAGCGATGTGACCGTTTCAGTTAGGGGTGTAGGCGAGGCCTCTGGTGGTGTTGTTCCAGCATCGCGTTGGAGTGTCGATTCATCTACAAACGGCGGTAAAGGTAAAATCGTATTAGCAAACCCGCTTGCAGTATATTCTAGCACTGGTCCGTGGTATATACATGCCGCAGCCAACAAAGCATTCAAAGGTGATGGAACCGGCGATGCATTTACAACTGGCGGATTTTTCTCACCGTTGTATACAAGACAATCAGATGCAAATGCCGCAGATAGTGCAGCAAATCCATCTGGTGGCACTTCGCATGGCCATTATTTTGAAAAGTATCGTGGCGAATTTAACGCAACTACGGGCGTTGATGCTGCAACAGACACTATCACTCTCACCGCAGGACACGGTTTCTCAAAAGGTGACAAGGTAGTTCTCTCAACTGCCACGGATAGTGGATTGACTCAGTATACTGAATATTTTGTTGCAACTATAAGCGGCGATGATATCACATTGTCAACCGAATTCAACTTTGGTACAGATGCAGCTCCTTCTGGAACGACTGTGGATTTGTCAGTGGGAACAGTGACAGCCGCTGTTCTTAACAGAATGTTTTTCATGCCCACAACCACGTCAGTAGCACAACACGAACTAAGTAGTGCTATTGGAATTGCAGGTTCAGTTTTGCCATATGCAGAAACCGGAAGAGATGTGGTACAAATCGACATCGCACAACAAACTTCGTTTACAATGAGTACAACAATCGGTGCTGCAGCAGCTGCTGCTTCTGGTGCCGCTGGGGTTACTGCGGCAGTCATGTCACCAGTGGCTAGCGATTATGCGCGTACTGAATTCACAGTATCCGCTAATAGTGCATTGATCACTTTCGTATCAAACTTCCCAGAAACTGGCGAAACAATCAACGTGGTAATACCGGCGAGAAAATCTTTCCCATTGACACCAGCACCTAACTTCACATCAGGACAGACATTAACTGTTACTGTTGGTGGGGCTGCCGTTACACAAGGAACAGATTTTACTCTACAAGAAAACAACACAAGAATTGAGTTTACAACTGCACCAGCAGGGAGCGCACCTATTGTAGCAACAATTAGAAATGCGGCGACAAATCAATTCGCTTTCAATGCAGCAAGTCTTCTTATTAAGAATCAAAATGACTTCGAAAATAATTTCGGTTTTGGTAATGCAGCATTCAATGGTGTTGAATTTGCCGCAAGAAATGCGGGTGCTTGGGGCAACGACCTTAAAGTATATCTTGTCGATGAAAGTTCGTATGATAGTCTGTTGGCATCAAATCCGACTGCGGCTAATGCACTTTCTGGTAAACCTAGAGCAGACGATTTAACTGAAGATCCATCTGAAGCGTCGAACACTGCAACTACAGGCGAGAAAATTACACAGGGTATTTCTTTAGTTGTCACAGATAACTCAACTGGTATAGAAAGAGTTGTCGAATCAATTGAAGGACTTTCAAAAGCGGCAAATGGTAAAACAAGTGCTGGTAAAAGTATTTATTATGTTTCAGAAATCAACAGACGTTCCTCATATGTTTTCATTACCAATCACCCGGCCGGTGTCGATTGGGGCGGAAATATTGTAACAGCTGCAACCAATAAGAAAGTTTCTTTTTCTAAATTGAGCGATGGTGGTAATACCGATGGTGTAGAAACTTTTATTGCTCGCCCATTCGGCGGTGGACAAATTGGTGTTACACCAACTGCAACTCAATTTGAGGGCGGTTTGGCACACTTTGCCGATAACGAAACTGTTGATCTTGGTTTCTTAATGCAGGGTGAAATTGCCGATGTAGGTGACATAACTTCTGCTAGAGGCGCTGTCAACAAATTGATTGATATTGCCGAAGCCAGAAAAGACACAATTGCATGTATTTCTCCAAGAGAAGTTGATGTTGCGACAGACAGAGATAATATGAATGTTGCCGCACAACTTGCATTTTTTGATTTAGTCAGAAAAAGTAACTACGCATTTGCAGACTCCAACTACAAATATGTCACCGACAAATATAATGACACATATAGATACATTCCATTCAACG
>Ga0233444_10005628_pt1 | contig 11490 bp, 10 predicted proteins | sample SI_124_October20_6_FD_182792 | JGI IMG/M metagenome (GOLD analysis project Ga0233444, IMG submission 182792) | Seawater microbial communities from Saanich Inlet, British Columbia, Canada - SI_124_October2016_10_MG | ecosystem: Environmental > Aquatic > Marine > Inlet | place: Canada: British...
ATTTTAAAACAAACTTTACTTTTTAAATGATTTATAATCAACGAATTAAAAAAAAGTGAAGGATATCAAGAAATTAATTTATCGTGAATTAATAATTAGGCAAAATGAGAAGATTAAAAACCTTCAACTACTAATTAAATCAACTATCGATTCTAGGAATTCTGATACAAAAAGTTCTGCTGGTGATAAACATGAAACTTCAAGGGCTAAAATTCAAACGGAAATTGATCATTATTCTAAACAGTTGTCAATATCCTTAAATCAACTTCATCAATTAGATTCAATAGATATTAGTTTAAAAAATAACAAAGCTGTTTTTGGCTCATTAGTCGTAACTAATAAAGCGACTTTTTTTATATCCATTGGATTAGGGAAGATTAATATCAAGAGCAATGATTTTTTTATAATTTCTTTAGACTCTCCTATTGGAATGACAATTAAGGACAAGACTATCAATAAAAGTTTTCAGTTAAGAGGGGTTGATTATAAAATAAAAAACATTGAATAAATAATATTTATGTTCGTAATTAGTGTTTTTCTTACATTAATTGCTTAATTAATTAGAGTAATCCCTCTGTTGCAAAAAAAAATTAACAAAAATTTGGAAATCTGTTGAATTAATAGTTAAATTCGTTCAACAAACGATAAATTTTAAACTTGAATATGGAAACTTTAAATAATATGTTACTCGCAGTACCCAAAATGGCTACTGATGATTATGTTGGTTTTACATTTTTTGTAGGATGTATGGCCATGATGGCGGCCTCGGCCTTCTTTTTCTTATCAATGAATTCTTTTGACGCAAAATGGAGAACCTCTATTTTAGTCTCAGGACTCATTACTTTCATAGCAGCAGTTCACTACTATTACATGCGTGATTACTGGGCTACTAACGCTGAATCTCCAACATTTTTTAGATATGTTGATTGGATTCTAACTGTACCATTAATGTGCGTAGAATTTTATTTAATTCTAAAAGCAGCTGGTGCAACTAAAAGATTAATGTGGACTCTTATTGGAGCATCTACAGTAATGTTGGTAACTGGATATGCTGGTGAAGGCGTAGACCAAGCAAACGCCCAAGTATGGGGAGCTGTTTCTGGTGCTGCTTACTTTTATATAGTGTATATAATCTGGTTCGGAGAGGCAAAAGCATTAGCTACTTCAGCTGGTGGAGAAGTTCTTAAGGCTCACAATATTTTATGTAAATTTGTATTAATAGGATGGGCAATTTATCCAATTGGATATATGGCTGGTACTCCAGGTTGGTATGAAGGAATATTTGGTGGATTAGACATGGATGTTATTTATAACATTGGTGATGCTATCAACAAAATTGGTTTTGGTCTAGTTGTTTACAACTTAGCTGTTTCTTCTTCTTCGAAGTAACATAAACTAAAAATATTTTTAAGGAGGGCTTGCCCTCCTTTTTTTATGCTATTTTTTAAAAAGCTGATGTTCTGTCAGCTCATTAATCCATGTTGGAAGTTTATTTGGCTCGTATTTTATTCCCATTGCAGAAATAACCACTTTAGGCATTACTAAACCTTCTTTACTAGTGTATGCAAATTTAACTACCGATGCCATATGAGTTTTTCCATTTCTTTCTGCTTTCTGAAAAAAATAAAACCATTTGTCATCATATCCAATAATTTTAGTTTTTAATACAAAACGCTGAAAAAGTCTTAATCTATATCTATATTCATTATAAGTTCCAATAATTGTTAAAGACCATTTATTTCTTTTTAAAAAACCTCCCATGTTTACTTTGGCACCAAGGCTAAATCTCCCTAAATCTAAAAGTGTAACATATCTACCATTATTAAGTTCCAAGAAAGGATCTATATCTTGCGGTAAAACCATAAGATTTATGCGGTCAATATACTCATTATCAAAGGAAAGTTTCTTTTGAAATTGACTTACAGTAACAACTTTTATTAGCCTTAATATAGGGTACATGTTTAAATAGGATTAAAATTGGCCTTTAGATGGACTAACTTATTAAGAAATTTACGGTTTTCTTTCCAGCTTTTTTCTCTGTTAAATTGAATAAATTCTCCCGCTCCATGTATTGTAAAATAATCCCCGTTATAAATATTTAAATGAAAAAAAGGAATGGTCCAAGCGTAGGTATAAATACCTTGATTTATGTGTAAAATTATTCCACTAGGTCTAATTTCAATATTGCCATATTGTAATCCACTAACTTTTAACTTTAAATGATTCATGTTCTCACTAAAATGTTCAATAATCATTCTTCTAGACCCTATACCGCCAAGCTTTAATTTATTGATTATAGAATAAGCATTTCCCATTTCTTGGTTAATGAGTTTTTCATTCTCTTTATTTTTGTAGGTGATGTTGTATAACCCCATTTATTTAAAGACTGTTTAAAAAATTGTCAGCTGTAACTAAGTGAGTTTCTTTTTTGGATGAATTCATTTTATCAAAACTACTAATTAGCATTCTCATTCTAGGGTTTTTAAGGAAAAAAGCTCTTTGTTTATCCATAAAATTCCAGAATAACCCGTCCCAAATTTTACACCATTCTCCTTTTTTATAATTACTCATTTTTATAATATAATTGCTACTACTTATATAAGGTTTAGAAGACATTAGTCCCCCATCGGCAAATTGACTCATTCCGTAAACGTTAGGAACCATTACCCAGTCATAAGAGTCAATAAAAAGCTCCATAAACCATCTATGAACTTCATCTGGATCAAATTCACATAAAAGCATAAAATTCCCTACAATCATTAATCTTTCAATATGATTTGCATATCCAGATTTATTTATTTTATGTATAGTATCATCAAGAGGTTCTATACCAGTTGTTCCACTATAAAAAGATTCTGGAATTTTCCTGTTGAATCCCCAAAAGTTTTTAGTTCTCTCTTCAGTTCCTTTGCAACGATAAACACCTCGAATAAATTCTCTCCATCCAATAATTTGCCTTATGAAACCCTCACAAGAATTAATAGGAATATTATTTTTTTTATAATATTCTAGTGTTTTATTTACAATAATTTTAGGATACAATAAACCTGAATTTATAAGTGGTGATAATATGCTATGATTGATAATTGATTTCTCTTTTAATATAGCATCCTCATAAGGACCAAACTCTTTAAATCTAGTTTTTAAAAAATCATTGAACCAATTTTCAGCAGTTTCAAAATCTGTTGGATACAGAGGGTCATCGCTTAACGCACCATTATTATTTTTAAAATTATTTTCAACATATAATAACGCTTCTTGATGATTTTTAGTTTTTTTTGGAAAATTAATTTTCGGAGTGGTTTTATCTTTAGGATACTTTTCTCTGTTTTGATCATCATAGGTCCATTTGCCGCCTTGTGGAGTGTTTATACCATCTAATAAAATATGAAGTCTATTTCTTTCGGCTTTATAAAATGATGTTTGATATAATTTTTTCTTGTCTGTTCTAAAAAATGGATCAAGATCTTTTTTGGTATTAATAAATGCAGGATTTTCTAATAATACAAGATCAATACCTTTCTTTTTTGATGATTCTCTTAACCTTTTTTCTAGCCAATTATCTTCAGGATCAATACATTGAATTTTATCAATTTCAGTACTATTTAGCTGATCAATAAACTTTCTAATATCTGAGTTTTCATCGTTAGAATTTATATAATTTACCTTGAGCCCTTTAAGCACCAAGAAGTCATAATAATTTTTCATGGAGCATCTATGAAAATATATTTTTTGTTTATGAAAATTATAATGATTAAAGAACATGTTCTCTTCAATAATATAATGAGTGGAGTTTTTATCTAAAAGCTCGGAGTCTTTAAATAGTTGGTTTGGAAAGATTATATTTATTTTCATCATTAGTAGTAAATTTCAAATGGTATACCTAATTCGTCATTTTCAGGTGATTGTGTAATAATTCTAGATCCGTTTTTTTGCCATTTTTTTGAAGTTATCGCTAGTGCAATTGAGTCTAAAATATCATCTTTTTTCACCATTTCTTTTTTATTTTTCTTAAAAAAATCTTCTACAATAAATGAAATTTGTTTTTCATAATTGCTTAGAATAGAAACCCTTTCTTCAAAACCATCTTTTGTTTTTTTATTAAATAAAAGTGGTTTGTTATTATTTAAATTGATAAAACAAAATTCAGGGTGTGATTCATGAATTAAAAATTTATTTTCAATATTAGAACTTAAGAACTCATCGGCCTCTTTAATTTTTTTACTAATATTCCAAGACTGTATTGAAATGCTTCTTTTGGTTATAATTTTATTTGCTTCTTTTGCAGAACTGTAGTCAACACTTAAAATTGCTTCTCGGCAAGGAGCTGTAAAAACACTACTTTTTTTATTTTTAGGCAAATGAGTTCTTAACTTAAAATCAATACTTCTTTCAAAATTTTTAGAAGAAAGCCCTAAAGGTATATCTATTAATGTTAGGTTATTAGTTCCGATAGTTTCAAATAAATTATTTAAATTTTCATGCAATTCTATTCTAATATAATCTTGTATTATACAGCAACACCAACCATTTAAATATCCATCAATGCCTACAAACATTCTGTTTAATATTTAGATTTTAAAATTAAACAAAATTAATAATTTTAGTATATTTGTTTATCAATAAATGAAAACTTTCCTCTACATATTTTTTGCAATTTTATTTGTTTTTACTGCATGGCAATTTTATACTTCTTATTCTAATAAAAATTATGAAACGCTACCAAATGTAATTCTTGGCACTATAGATTCTATAGACTTTAAAATCTACGATGAGTACATAAAAGCCTCTGTTAATTCAAAGGCCTACAATATGAACTCTGCAAGTAGTAAGTTTCCAGTTTTGGCCAACTATATTTTTGGTGGAAATAAGGATAGTTTGCAAATAGCTATGACTTCTCCCGTTCTTTATAATATGAGTAATAAATCCTCTTTCTCATTTATTATGCCAATGGAGTTTAGCAATCTACCATCTCCAAACACCGAGGATATATTTTTTGAAATCGTGAAAAATCAATGTATTGCTTCAATAAAATTTAGTGGTTTTGCAAACGAAAATAATTGTGCATCTAATCACAAGATGCTGTTAAATACTTTAAAGAAAAACGAAATTAAATGTAATAACGATTTCATGATTGCTGTTTATCAACCTCCATTTCAATTTATTAATCGAAAAAATGAAATTTGGGTTGAAGTAGATGCTTTAGATGTGAAAAATAAACTTTTTAAAGATTGAATTTTTTTCGTTCTGTTTTTAAACTTAAATGTCCAAATTGTAGAATAGGTAGTCTTTTCATAAATCAAAATCCTTATAAATTAAGAGATCTTAACAAGATGCATGAACGCTGCTCTAAATGCGATTTAAAATTTTCATTAGAGCCAGGGTTCTACCAAGGTGCTGCATATGTAAGTTATGGATTTCAAGTATTGAATTCTCTTATTGTATTTAATCTTTTATTTTGGTTTACCAGCACCTACTGGAAAAATATTATATATTTTATTTTGGGCTTTATAATTGTTTTAACACCATATATAGTAGTAGTTTCCAGATCGGTTTGGATTCATATGTTTGTTTCTTATAAGTCTAAAAAATTCTAATTTTAATTATCAAAACATCTAGAAATTAGTCTAAATAAACTAATTAATTTATATTACGTATAATTAATAACCATGCATTGATTTATTTTAAATCGCATTATAACATGAGGACGTTTATTAAAGAAAAATATTTATTACTATTATTTTTTCTTGTGCTAATTGTTGCTGCAAACGCTCAAAATTTTGTTGTAAACAGTATCGTTGATGCAGTAGATTCAAATCCTGGCAATGGGATTTGTGATGATGGATTTGGTAATTGTCCACTAAGAGCTGCAATACAAGAGAGTAATGCACTTGGCGGGGCACACACAATTACATTACCTGCAGGAACCATTACTCTTTCAGTTGCAGGAATCAATGAAGACGCTTCTGCAACAGGAGATTTAGACGTCACTTCCAATATTACAATTAACGGAGCAACACCATCAAGTTCTATAATTGATATTAATAATATTGATAGAGGGTTCCATATATTATCACTTGGAGTTTTAACCATTTCAAATATAACAATTAAAAATGGAAATACTTTAAGAGATCATGGGGGTGGGTTTTTAAACCAAGGTGTATTATCCATTAATTATTGCCATATAACAGAAAACACGTCTACTTTACCAATTGGGGCTACTTATTCTGGTGGATTTGGCGGGGGAATTGCAAATTTTGGCAATTTAACAATAGAAAATTCAACCTTGTTTTTAAATGAGGCAATTGGTGGTAGAGGTACTAATAGCCAAAATGGAGGAGGAGGAGGGGGAAGTGCTCCTGGTTTTGGCGGAGCTATTTATAACAACTTAAATGGATTAATAACACTAAAAAACTCTACTATTTCAAATAATAGTGCTGTTGGGGGGAAGTTTTCATCAGGATCTACAAACGGAGGGAATTTCACCTTTACTGGAAAAAGAGGAGCTGGACTACTTGGTGGTAATGGAGGTGCAGCTGGAGGTAGTGCAGGGGGTAATGGAGGCGATTTTTCTGGTGGAGGCGGTGGAGGAAGTTCTGGAAGTTTTGGCGGCACAGGCGGCATAGGCGGCTATGGTGCTGGTGGTGGTGGTCGTGGAGCTAGATCTGGTGGAGGAACTTCTCCTGGCACTGGAGGCTTAAATGGATTTGGAGGCGGACAAGGCTGTAATCCATGTTGTAGTAGTGGTGGTGGTGGTGGTGGTGGTGCAGGTTTTGGAGGTGGAATTTTTAACAACGGGGGAACAATAACGTCTATAAATTCTTCAATAGCTTTTAATAGTGCTTACGGTGGTCAAGGTCAAAGACTAAATTCAATAGGAGGATATGCTGCAGGAGGCACTCCTGGACAGGGACTAGGCGGAGGAATTTTTAATAGATCGGGTACAGTTGATTTAACCAATACACTTATTGCAAGCAATACCAATTATAATGACATTCTGAATTCTAATACTGCTGGAATTGCTTCTAACGAAGAATTGTATGGAACATTTACATCAACCAATGGACATAACTTAATTTTTAATATTGGATCTGGTGTTTTAACAGGAAATACAACTGGAAATATTATTGGGCAAGATCCACTAATTTCTTCATTAGCAAATAATGGGGGGTCAACCCACACAATAAAAATTGCAACCTGCCCAGCTAGTCCTGCTATCGATGCTGGATTAGACGCTGTAGCTCCAGCTTTAGATCAAAGAGATTTTCCTCGATTAAATAACTATGGAGGAGCTAACATTGTAGATATTGGAGCCTTTGAATCAACGGATACACTATTTTATATTTCAGGATCTGTCATTAATGATTGTGGTGGGCTAAATAATGGTCAGGCTTATGCCAATCCTATTGGCGCTAGTTCTCTTTTTATATTTCAATGGGATTTTTTAGCAGCAAACCAAACGACACAGACAGCAATTAATTTAGGTGCAGGAAACTATACAGTTACTGTTAGCGATACAAATGGATGTTCTAAAGACACTACTTTTACAATCCTAAATCAATCTTCTAACTCAGGAAATGACAATGATACTATTTTATGTGTAGGTGACACAACTTTTGATCTAAACCAGCTTCTTTCCTTAGGAGTTGATCCAGGAATATTTACCGAAACAACATTTTCAGGACAATTTAATTCTTTATCAGGTATTTTAATTACGACTAGCTTAGCAGGAACATATTCTTTTATTTATGAAACTCAAGCAATTTCACCATGTATTTCAGATACAGCATTTTTTAATGTAACGGTTAACCCTGTTCCAGCTGCGCCAACTTTGGCAAATATTTCTATTTGCACTAATAATTCGGCTACTTTAACAGCTACATTGCCAGTAGGTAATTATCAATGGTTTGATTCAATTTCTGCTGTTAATGTATTAGACACTTCATATACTTTTACAACTCCTATATTAACATCAACTAAATCTTACTACGTTCAAACAACAATTAATGGTTGTGTAAGCCCTATTACAACAGTAATTGTTAGTGTAGATTCTAACTTGATAGTTGACGCAGGATTAAGTGCTATTATTTGTGAAGGAGATAGTTTCGATTTAAATGCAGATCCTTTTAATGCATCTTATAGCTATAATTGGGATGAACCAGCAAATCTCAATTTTTCGAATTCGTATAATCCAACTGTATCGCCGCTGCAAACCACATTATATATGTTGACAGTTAGCAACCCTAATAATTGTGTTGGTATTGACAGCATAGAAATTAGAGTCATACCAAAATTGAGCGTGCTTAGTACCCTAACAAACCCTCTTTGTAATGGCGGAAATGATGGGCAAATTAATTTAATTCCTCAAGGAGGATCAGCACCATATAGTTGCTCTTGGAATACTTCCCCTATCCAAATCACTAATACAATTACTAATTTAGCTGCGGGAAATTATACTGTTTCGGTAACAGATAATTTTGGATGTTTTGTAGACTCTACCTTTACTTTAATTGATCCATTAGGGTTTTCTTTTACAACAGATTTTTTAAACTCTAACTGTGGCTTGCCTGATGGCTCAGTTTCGGTACTTAATTTTACAGGTGGGTTTCCTAACTATAATTACAATTGGGGTGCAGGCCCAACAACAGATAATACACTATCTAGCTTACTTCCCGGCACATATTCAGTAACTGTTACCGATGCCAATAACTGCGATACCAATATAAGTATTACTATTTCACCAGGGAACAACTTGCCTTTTATGGCAAGTATTGATGTAAAATTAGATGTCATTTGTTTTGGAGAATCTTCAGGAACAGCTACTGCAATAGGATCTGATCCTTCAGCCACCTACAGCTTCTTTTGGAATAGTGCTCCAACACAAATTACTCAAACGGCAACTAATCTTCCTGCAGGACAATACATTTGTACTTTAACAGATAATATAACAGGTTGTATTGATACTACTTTAGTAAATATTGTAGAACCAACACAACTAACTGTTAATGCTGGAAACGATGAATCTATTTGCTTTGGAGAAAACACTTATATTTCAGCAATTGCTGCCGGAGGCACTCCACCTTATAATTTCTATTGGGATAACTCATTAGGAACAGCTCAAAACTATAGTGTTTCCCCAATTATAACGACTACTTATTTAGCAACTATAAACGACGCATGTTCAAAATACGTAGGAGATTCGGTAACAATTAATGTGAATCCGCTCCCAGTTGTTGATTTTACTGCTGCAAACTTAATTCTATGTGAAATTCCTCAATTGCCATTTGAACTAACCAACTTAACTCCAAATTCAGGATCAGTTACTTGGGATTTTGGTGATGGGACTACAGGTTCAACAAATGTGGCAACACATACATACAACAGCCCTGGGTCTTATGATGTTACTTTAACGGTAATCAATAGTGCTGCTTTTGGAAGTTGTTTAGGATCTTTAACCAAACTTAACTATTTACAATTTTTCACAAATCCAACTGCAGACTTTACCATGAATCCGAACCCAACAACTATGTTTGATCCCACAGTAAGATTTTATGACCAATCGAATATTAATATTACCAGCTGGAATTGGGATTTTGGAGGATTAATGCAAAGCAGCTCACAAAACCCTTTTTATACTTTTCCAGTTGACACTGGAAACTATATTGTAAGCTTAACGGTTACAGATATTAATGGTTGTGAAGCTACAAATTCTAAAAATGTTGTTATCAAAGGGGAGTACGGAGTCTTTATTCCAAATGCATTCACTCCAAACGGAGATGGGCTTAACGATGAATTGCTTCCCAATGGATTTGGTATTTTAGATCAAAACTACAAGTTCTATATTTTCACTCGATGGGGAGAGCTTATTTTTCAATCAAATTCAAAATTCCAACCTTGGAATGGGATATATAAAGGCAACCTTGTAGAGAACGGTGAGTATCTTTGGAAATTAGAATTCATGGACATTAACAATAAAATCCATAACAAAGTAGGGCATATAAACGTTATAAGATGATATTGATTTTTAATAATTAATAAAAATTAAAGTTTTTCTTATCAGTTTTTTTAAACTTAATAAGCTAAAAACAATAAAATATTTTATCTTATATTTAAATTAAAATAATTTAAAGTCAATGAAAAAAATTTATCTCATAATTACCTGTGTATTATTATCAGGAACATTTTTTACTCAAATATTTTCTGATAATTTTGATTCTTACACTGTAGGTCAAGGTCTAGTTTCTCAAAATCCTACAGATTGGGATACTTGGACACCATCAACTCCCAATGAAGATGTCCTTATTTCTAATACAAATTCTGCTAGTCCTTCAAACGCACTTTATTTTTCTTCTAATTTACCTAATGGAGGTCCAGAAGATATTATTTTAAGATATGCTTCAGTTTATACATCAGGAACTTTTACATTAGACATGAATATTTTGGTAGAATCTGGTAAAGGAGCTTATTTTAATATGCAAGAAACTTGGGTTGTAGCCCAGGTTTGGGCAATTGATTGTTTCATGCTAGATAATGGAACTTTAGAACTAAGCAGTGGTGGGATTACTTATTTAACATCAAATTATCCAACAGGTACTTGGTTTAATTTAAGAATGGAAATTGATTTAACAGCAAATAATTGGGAATTATTTATTGACAACTCTAGTAAAGGATCTTTTTCTAATACCACAAATTCAATTGGAATTTTAGATTTTTATCCAACAAATTCAGCTGCAAACGGCGGAAATGATATTTCTGGATTTTATGTTGATGACGTAAGTTATGATCATACGCCAGACAGTAATTTATGTCTAGATCCTACAAGATTAGATTTTTCAAACATAACAAATAATAGTGCTGACATATCTTGGATATCAACAGAAACAGCTTGGAATTTAGAATGGGGAACCTCAGGATTTACTCAAGGGACTGGTAATTTAGTTCCCTCAACTTCAACTACTAATTATACTCTAACTAATTTAGATAGTAATACAGTTTATGACGTTTATGTTCAGTCTGACTGTGGAAATGCTGTAACAAGCTCTTGGATAGGGTCAACTTTTACTACATTAAATACAGCTGTTAATATAAATAATATTTATTCTATTGAAGAATTTAAATTATTTCCCAATCCAACTAACGGAACTACCTATATTGACATTACAAATAATGATAATAAAAATATTAGTTTGACTATTTTAGATATTAATGGAAAAATAATATCTACAAGAGATTATCATTTTAACGGCACTATGAAACTACCAATCTTTGTTAATAATTTAGAAAGAGGAATATACATTGTAAAGCTTTCAATTGGAGAATCAGTCCAGCAACAAAAATTAATTGTTCAATAAATCAATTAAAGCTTACTTTTTTTTCATTCTTAGGTAGAAATTTTCCCGGATGTTCATCCAGAATAAATTATAATCTAAAGCATGATAATTCTTGTTTAGAATTTTATCATAAATCTTTAAAAGTGGAAACTCCTGAATT
>Ga0233444_10005629_pt1 | contig 11490 bp, 6 predicted proteins | sample SI_124_October20_6_FD_182792 | JGI IMG/M metagenome (GOLD analysis project Ga0233444, IMG submission 182792) | Seawater microbial communities from Saanich Inlet, British Columbia, Canada - SI_124_October2016_10_MG | ecosystem: Environmental > Aquatic > Marine > Inlet | place: Canada: British...
CACCTGTACTTCGTAATCATTGCGCGTATCAACCAAAACCACGTCGGGGTCGGAAATTAACGCATTCCAATCCTCTGGTTTGACATAGGTGCCAACCGTCTGCTTAGGGTCAATGCCCTCAACGCCCATGGTGACAATTTCTTTTTTTAACTTAACCTTGGTGCGGTAGAAGGGGATTTTGCCGTCATAGGATTCTTTGCTATCAATATTTTCTAGCCCTGGCTGTTGGTTAATCCATTCAAGTAAATTGTCGATCCCCTTGCGAGTGCCAGAGACTGTACCATTAATGCCCTCAGCGGCGAGCAAAAGCGTGCCAAAAATATGATTTTGGGTCATGGCTTCAAGCAGTGGGGCGCGTAAGCTTTCGAAGTGGGGGAGGGCCACGAACTTATACATGGCGCAGGTAACATATTGGATCGACATAATTGTCCTATGGTTTTGTTCGGCTAAACCAGAACGTAAATCTGGCGCAGTTAATAGGCTTTAATTTTAAAGCACAGACTATTGTAACAAAATATATAGTAAATGATAAAACTAGATTATGTTATTTTTGTTAGCTAATATCTCTATATATATTATATATAAAACAATAGCTTAAGGCGTTTATTTAAAGCTATTAATAAGGTGTAATTCGAAGGCTTTTCTGCCCTTTAATTAGATTGAGATAGTAAGTTTTATAAAACTCATGAGTCATTGTTTTTGATTTACTGGCGTAGCTAGAACGACTTATTCTAGGGTAAAGCTATAGTGAAAATATTGCCATAAGGAATGATTGCCAATGACAGTTTATAAGGTCCCTCAGCAAGAGCTACAGTTTATTCTTGAACATCTGGTTAATTATTCAGAGCTATGTGCCTTGCCTGGATTTGAGGACGCCAGCCCGGATATGGTTGCTGCTATCTTGCCAGAGGCGGCACGTTTCTTTGAGCAGGTTGTTGCTCCTACCAATTGGCCCTCTAACACTCAGCCTGCCTTTCTTAAAGATAATCAGGTAATTACCTCTCCAGTATTGGATGGTGTTTATCAGCAAATGGTTGAGGCTGGTTGGTGCTCTTTAAGCGGTTCAACCCAGTACGGTGGTGCTGGTTTTCCTGCAGTGATTGATGCCGTGGTACAAGAAATGCTGCAATCGGCCAATGTTGGCTTTAGTTTGTTGCCTACCCTGACCCGCGGGGTGATACATGCATTAAATTTATATGGTTCTGATGAACAAAAAGATCGTTACCTTCATAAGTTAATTTCTGGGGTTTGGTCTGGCACCATGAATTTAACTGAACCGCAAGCGGGCAGTGATCTTTCGGCGGTAAAAACCAAAGCAGTGCCCAATGGTGATCACTATCTAATCAGTGGGCAGAAAATATATATTACCTGGGGTGACCATGAGCAGGCGGAGAATATTATTCATCTAGTTTTGGCGCGCTTGCCTGATGCCCCAGAGGGTAATCAGGGTATTTCGCTATTTTTAGTGCCTAAATACACTATTAATGCAGATGGCAGTTTGGGGCCGCGCAATGACGTTAAGCCCGTGGGGGTTGAGCATAAGCTGGGTATTCATAGTAGTCCCACCTGCACCCTAGCTTTTGGTGATAATGGTGGTGCCATAGGTTACTTAGTAGGCCCCCTTAACCAGGGGCTTATGTGCATGTTTAGCATGATGAATCACGCCCGTTTAGCAGTGGGTCATCAGGGTGTATCAGTGGGTGAGCGGGCCTATCAACAAGCGGTTGAATACGCCTCGCAGCGGGTTCAGGGTGCGGTTCAGGGCGTGCAAGGTCGCGCTTCAATTATTCATCACCCAGATGTAAAGCGGATGCTAGCTCAGATGCGCGCCCTAACCGAGGCGGGAAGAGCAATGTCACTCTACACTATTGCTGCGGAGGATCGAGCTTCTCACCATGTTGATGAAGAGGTCAGGCAGCTCAGTGCTCAACGTGTGGAAATTATGACGCCGCTGGTTAAAGGCTGGTGCACCGAGATGGCAATGGAAACTACATCTCTTGGTGTTCAGGTGCATGGGGGTATGGGTTTTATTGAGGAAACTGGCGCTGCTCAACATATGCGTGATGCCCGAATATTACCTATTTACGAAGGTACTAATGGCATACAGGCGTTAGATTTTATTGGTCGTAAATGTCTTCGTGACAAGGGCAACGGTATTAAGCAGTTGATCACAGAAATGACAGAAAGTGCTAATAATTGCAGCTGTAAAACGCTGCAAGAAATCCTTTTTGCCACCATTGAACAGTGCCAGTCGGCGCTTGAGCATGTGCTGCAAAATAGCCACAAGGCGTCTTTTGTGGCCTATCAATTTATGATGCTGTTTGGTAACTCAATCGCCTTTTGGCAGTTGAGTATATTGGCCTGTGTGGCGCAGAAAAAAATGGATGCAGGGGATAACGATAAATTCTTGTCACAAAAAATCGCAACAGCCCAGTTTTTTAGTACGCAAATACTACCGCGCAACCATGCTCACCTAGAGGCTATTGTGTCTGATGCTAAATGTGTCGATGAACTTAGTTTTGATTAGGTTTAACGGCCATTAATTGCTTAATACAACGCCTACAATTGTGGCAATAGTGGCAATAAATACTAAAGTAAAAACAATGCCGCCAATAATAAAGGTAAGCGGATTGCCCTGTTCAAAGTCCTTAGTTCTGTTTTTATCGCTCTGAACGCCAATGCCTGCGGCTAAAATACTTTTAACCACTGATATAAGGCTGGGCTTTTGTTTTTTAAAAGATGGCTTAGACACTGTTTAATCCAAGATCGGGCTTAACCAGCGCGCAAGCTTATCAATTGGCATAGATTTTCTCTCTGCAAGAGATGCCAACTGATCTTTGTCGATCTTGCCGGTATTGAAGTATTTAGATTCTGGGTGGCCAAAATACCAGCCGCTTACCGCCGCCGCAGGCGACATTGCAAAACTATCGGTTAGGGTTAAGCCGGTATTTTTCTCGGCATCCAGTAAATCAAATAAGGCGGCTTTTTCTGTGTGATCTGGGCAAGCGGGGTAGCCGGGGGCAGGGCGAATGCCACGATACTTTTCTTTAATAAGCGCCTCGTTATCAAGGGCTTCATCGCTGGCATACCCCCAATATTCTTGACGAACGCGCGCATGAAGATGTTCAGCGAAAGCCTCGGCTAATCGGTCGGCCAGAGCCTTGACCATAATCGCATTGTAGTCATCTTGTTGCGCTTCATACTGCTCGGCTAATTCATCGGCCCCGATACCGGTGGTTACGGCAAAACCGCCAATGTAGTCCTTGATGCCGCTGTCTTTAGGTGCAATAAAATCAGCTAATGAAAACAGTTCTTCACTGGCACCAGGTTTTTGGATTTGCTGACGAATATGATGAACAGTGGCTAGAGGGTTTGTATCGCTTTCATTGCCATAAATTTCTATATCATCATGGTTGACGCTATTTGCTTCCCAAAGGCCAAATACTGCGCGCGCCTTAAGACGTTTGTTATCAATAATATCTTTTAACAGCACCTGAGCATCTTCAAATAGGTTTTGCGCCGCTTCACCTACCACTTCATCATTAAAGATCTTGGGGTATTTGCCAACTAAATCCCAGGTGATAAAGAACGGTGTCCAATCAATGTAGGGCACTAGAACTTCTAGTGGGTAATCGTCTAAAACACTCACGCCTAACTGGTTAGGAATATCTGGTGTGTAATCGCGCCAATTTAGCTGTGGTTTTTGCTTTACTGCATCCTCGTAGGCAAACAATGTTCCTCGTGAGGTGCGGTTAGCGGTGCGCAATCTAACCGCGTCGTAATCTTTTTGTATATCGGCAACAAAGTCATCGCGGCTATCTTTACTGATAAGCTTGCTGGCTACGCCAACCGCTCTGGAGGCATCGGATACATAGATGGCTTGATTGTTGTCATAATTAGGAGCAATTTTTACCGCTGTATGCGCCTTTGAAGTCGTGGCTCCACCAATCAGTAGGGGTACAGAGAAGCCCTGACGCTGCATTTCTTTACCAAGATGCACCATTTCATCAAGCGATGGCGTAATCAGCCCAGACAAGCCGATAATATCAACCTGCTCCTCTTTGGCTGTCTGTAGTATTTTTTCGGCGGGCACCATCACACCGAGGTCGATAACCTCATAGTTATTGCATTGCAAAACCACACCCACAATATTTTTACCAATATCGTGAACATCGCCTTTAACTGTAGCCATCAGTATTTTACCGTTGCTGCTGGCAGACTCATCTTTTTCGTCTTCGATGTAAGGCTGCAACTGAGCTACTGCCTGTTTCATCACTCGAGCAGATTTAACCACTTGTGGTAAAAACATTTTGCCAGAACCAAATAGATCGCCAACAATATTCATGCCATCCATCAGCGCGCCTTCAATAACGTGCAGAGGACGTTCGGCCTGTTGACGAGCTTCTTCAGTATCCTCTTCAATATAGGCGGTAATTCCTTTGACCAGTGCATGCTCAAGCCGACGATTCACATCGGCTTCACGCCAGCTAAGATCTTCTGTTTTAGCCTTGGTCGTGCCATCGCCGCGATAATCATCAGCAATCGCCAATAAGCTTTCAGTGGCTTCATCGTTGTGGAACAGAACCACATCTTCAACGATATTACGAAGGGCCGGTGGTAGCTCATCGTATACCGCTAATTGACCGGCATTAACAATACCCATGGTTAGGCCTTTGCCAATAGCATGGTATAAAAATACCGAGTGAATGGCTTCACGTACTGGATTATTGCCCCTAAATGAAAATGAGACATTTGAAATACCACCAGAAACCAACGCATGGGGTAGGTTTTGCTTTATCCAGCCAGTGGCTTCAATAAAGTCCAAGCCATAGCGATTATGCTCTTCAATACCTGTGGCTACGGCAAAGACATTGGGGTCAAAAATAATATCTTCAGCGGGGAAGCCCACCTGATTGACCAAAATATCATAGCTGCGCTGACAAATTTGTTTGCGACGCTCAAGGTTATCCGCCTGACCCTGCTCGTCAAACGCCATCACCACAATGGCGGCACCATGCTGCTTGCACAGGGTGGCTCGTTGAATAAACTCTGCTTCACCCTCCTTAAGACTGATTGAGTTGACTACAGACTTACCCTGAATGCATTTAAGCCCGGCTTCAATTACCTCCCATTTGGAGGAATCCACCATAATTGGCACGCGCGAGATATCCGGTTCCGAAGCAATTAGATTAAGGAATTTCACCATAGCAGGGATGGCTTCTAGCATGCCCTCATCCATATTGATATCAATAATCTGCGCGCCGTTTTCTACCTGTTGAAGAGCAACCTGTAGCGCTTCATCATAGTTTTCTTCAAGAATAAGACGTTTAAATCTTGCTGACCCGGTGACATTACAGCGCTCGCCCACATTCACAAATAAGGACTTAGTATCTATGGTGAACGGCTCTAAGCCAGAAAGTCGGCAGGCAGGAGCAATATCTGGTATCTGCCGCGGTTTAATCTTAGCAACCGCATCGGCAATTGCTTTAATGTGCTCGGGGGTGGTGCCACAACAGCCACCAACAATATTTAACAGTCCCGACTGTGCAAATTCTGCAATGGTGTTAGCCATGGCCTCGGGGCCTAAATCATAGCCGCCGAATTCATTCGGTAGCCCGGCATTGGGGTGGGCTGTTACCAGAGTATCTGCCACATTAGAAATTTCTAAAAGATGAGGGCGCAATTCATCTGGTCCCAATGCGCAGTTGAGGCCAATACTAATCGGTGTGCTATGGCGTACTGAATTCCAAAAAGCTTCGGGTGTTTGCCCTGATAGGGTACGGCCACTGGCATCGGTAATGGTGCCACTAATCATTATCGGTAACTGGTAGCCGAGCTTTTCAAATACCTTTTGTACTGCAAAAAGTGCGGCTTTGGCATTAAGCGTATCAAATACAGTTTCTACCATAATAAGATGGCAGCCGCCCTCGATAAGCGCTTCAGTTGATTCGCAGTAGTTTTCGACTAATTCGTCGTACGTTACATTGCGCGCACCGGGGTCATTAACATCTGGTGATAGCGATGCGGTGCGGCTCGTAGGGCCTAATATACCGGCGACAAAACGCGGTCTGTCGGGGGTAGAAAACTCGTCAGCAGCCTGTCGGGCTAATTTGGCCGATTCACGGTTAATCTCTGCAGACAGCGACTGCATATTGTAGTCAGCCTGCGAGACCTGTGTAGAATTAAATGTATTGGTTTCAATGATATCGGCGCCGGCTTCAAGGTAGGCGCGATGGATATCCAAAATAATCTGCGGTTGAGTCAAGCTTAAAAGATCGTTATTGCCCTTAATATCTGAGGGCCAATCGGCAAAGCGCTGGCCGCGAAAGTCAGCTTCTTCCAGGCTGTGCTGTTGAATCATTGTTCCCATGGCGCCGTCAATCAGCAGAATACGCTTTTCTGCGGCTGACAGGAGGGATTGGTGAATCTTGGTTAAGCCATTCTTTTGCATATAATGCTCTAGCGCCTTTATTTATTGCTTTATCAAAATATTTTGATGGATGCGCATCATACCAGTATTTTTCAAAAAGAAAAGTTTTGTTTAGACCCGGCATAACGTAAAATAACCCTGTATTTAACTCAGGAATTACCTTGGAATTTATTAAATGGTCAATGTCACAATTACAGAATCAGCTCAAGACTACCTTGCTGGACTACTCGAGAAACAAAATTGCGAGGGTATAGGTATCCGTATGTTTATTTCCGACCCGGGAACACCTAAAGCGGAAACCTGTATTGCCTACAGCCGTCCTGGTGAGCATAACGAAGAGGATGTGATTATTGAGTACGATAAATTTAATGCCTACTTCGAGCTTCGCAGTATTCCATTTCTAGATGATGCCAAGGTAGATTTTGCTGAAGATAAATTTGGCGGCCAATTAACTATAAGAGCGCCAAATTCTCGCGTGCCTAATGTGAGTGACGATAGTCCTATCGAGGATAGAATTAACTACCTTCTTCACAGTGAAATCAACCCGGGTTTGGCGGCGCATGGTGGTAATGTGTCTCTAGCAACTATGGATGAGGACGTCGCAGTGCTAGAGTTTGGTGGTGGCTGTCAGGGCTGTTCATCGGTTAGCCTAACCCTTAAAGAGGGGGTTGAAAAAACACTGATGGAAAAAATCCCCGAGCTAAAGGGTGTTAAGGATTCTACGGATCATACTGATACTACTAATGCCTATATGTAGCATTAATCGTTAAATCAGACATATAAAAAAACCCCGCATAAGCGGGGTTTTTTTATCTTTTTTTGATCTTAGTTAACTTCAACAATCTGCTGAGCGGCAATATTCTTGCCCTGTTCTGCAGACTTCTGGAACGATTCAATTTGATCAAAGTTCATATAGCGATAGATTTCATCGGCCATAGAGTCGATTTTACCCGCATACTGCATATATTCTTCTGGGGTAGGGAGTCGGCCTAAAATACCGCCAACCGATGCGAGCTCGGCTGATGCTAAATACACATTGGCGCCATCGCCCAAACGGTTGGGGAAGTTTCGGGTAGAGGTAGATAGCACTGTCGCGCCAGCTAATACGCGCGCTTGGTTACCCATACACAGTGAACAACCAGGCATTTCAGTACGTGCACCTACTTTACCGTAGATGTTGTAGTAGCCTTCTTCCATTAGAGTGTGAGCATCCATACGGGTAGGCGGGCAAATCCAGAATCTGGAATCTACTGAACCGGCCTCATCAAGTAGCTTGCCTGCGGCACGGAAGTGGCCAATATTAGTCATGCATGAACCGATAAAGATTTCATCGACCTTATCACCGGCCACCTCAGATAAAAGCTTGGCATCATCTGGATCATTTGGACAGCAAACGATAGGCTCTTTAATATCCGCTAGATCGATCTCGATAACTGCAGCATATTCCGCATTGCTATCAGCAGACATTAGCGTTGGGTTCTCTAGCCACTCTTCCATTTGGCGTACGCGACGTTCTAGGGTTCTGACATCACCATAGCCCTCAGCGATCATCCAGCGCAATAGGGTAACGTTGGAGCGTAAGTATTCGCCCACTGAATCTTCACTGAGCTTAATGGTACAACCTGCTGCTGAACGCTCAGCAGAAGCGTCAGACAGCTCAAATGCCTGCTCTACGGTTAGGCTCTCAATACCTTCACCTTCAATCTCTAGGATGCGGCCAGAGAAGAAGTTCTTTTTACCTTTCTTCTCAACCGTCAATAAACCTTCTTTGATACCGTAGTAAGGGATCGCATGTACTAAGTCGCGAAGTGTGATGCCCGGTTGCATTTCACCCTTAAAGCGTACCAGAACAGATTCTGGCATATCGAGTGGCATAACACCGGTAGCAGCTGCGAAAGCAACTAGACCAGAACCGCCGGGGAATGAAATCCCCATGGGGAATCTAGTATGTGAATCACCACCAGTTCCAACGGTGTCTGGAAGCAGCATACGGTTTAGCCAGCTATGGATAATACCATCGCCAGGGCGAAGTGAGACGCCACCGCGATTCATAATAAAGTCAGGTAAACTATGTTGAGTGTCAATATCTACCGGCTTAGGATAGGCCGCAGTATGACAGAATGACTGCATTACTAAATCTGATGAGAAACCAAGGCAAGCCAGGTCTTTAAGTTCATCACGGGTCATTGGGCCGGTCGTATCCTGTGAGCCTACAGTGGTCATTTTTGGTTCACAGTAGGTTCCAGGGCGAACACCCTCGACGCCACAGGCTTTACCAACCATTTTTTGTGCAAGTGAGAAGCCAGCGGTTGATTCTTTTGGTACATCTGGCTTGCGGAAAACATCCGATGCAGGCAGACCTAGGTGCTCTCTGGCTCTCTGTGTTAAGCCGCGCCCAACAATTAGGTTGATACGACCGTCTGCTTGCACCTCGTCGAGAATAACGTCTGACTTGTGTTCAAACTCACAGATAATATCGCCAGCTTCGTTAAGAATTTGACCGTCATAGGGGCGTATTTCAATAATATCGCCATAGTGAATATCGTCTACGGGTGCTTCAAATACCAAGGCGCCGGCATCTTCCATAGTGTTAAAGAAGATTGGTGCTACTTTACTACCGATGCAGATACCGCCAGAGCGCTTATTGGGCACGCCGGGCATATCTTCGCCAAAGAACCAGAGTACGGAGTTGGTAGCTGATTTACGTGAGGAGCCAGTGCCTACAACATCACCGACAAAGGCAACGGGTAGGCCCTTGGATTTAATATCTTCTACTTGAGCCATAGGGCCAATAACGCCGTGCTCTTCTGGGTTTAAGCCATCACGGGTCATCTTGTACATGGCTTTAGCATGTAATGGAATATCGGGGCGCGACCATGCATCCTGTGCCGGAGAGAGGTCATCAGTGTTGGTTTCGCCTGTGGCTTTAAATACCACGGCTTTGATGCTGGTAGGTACGGCATCGTTGGTTGTAAACCACTCTGCATCTGCCCATGACTGCATTACTGCCTGCGCCTGCGCATTGCCGGCATCGGCTTTTTCAGCAACATCGTGAAAAGCATCAAACACTAGGGTGGTTGTCTTGAGTTGATTGGCGGCTAGTTCGCATAGCTCGCTGTCATCTAACAGCTCAACCAATGTCGCTACATTATAGCCGCCATGCATATTACCAAGAAGCACAACTGCAGCTGCTCGATCAATTAGAGGAGAGTTGGCTTCACCCTTAACAATAGCGCTTAAAAAGCCGGCTTTAACATAGGCTGATTCATCCACGCCTGGGGGTACGCGGTTAGCAATTAAATCGAGTAAAAACTCTGCTTCATTTGCCGGTGGGTTCTTTAGTAATTCAACTAAAGCTGATGTCCACTCAGGGGTTAATGGCTTAGGTGGGATACCTTCTAATTGACGTTCTGCAACATGGGCGCGATAGGCTTCTAACACGGAATACCTCATTAATAACAATAGGTTATAAGATTTAATTAAATTAAAGCTTAGGTTTCAGGGTTGGTATGGCTCGATTGTACAAGAATTTGTAGTTTTTTTACAGAAAGATATGTCTGTTATGAAAAGTTCCTTTGCCTTGCTTGGGCTAGATTAAATATAGAGGATATACTTGAACGCTATATTTATCTGATATGAGCTGTTAGTTGGTCGCTGATGGTTTATAATTTCGGCTTTAAAAAATCAGCCAATAATCTCTATGTCAGTTTTACAAGAAATTGAAAATTTCCTTCCCTGTAATACCCCGCAATTATGGATTGAAAATGCCTTAGAAAATCCTGAATTATTGTTAATCGATCATGCTAATTGCGAGAAAAAAGCGGCGAGTACCGCTTTGAATTTAATGTATCGTTATGTGGATAATTTTGATCTGTTAAATAAAATGTCGCGATTGGCACGTGAGGAGTTGCGTCATTTTGAGCAGGTGATTGCCATTATGAAACGTCGCAATATTGAGTATCGTCAAATAACTGCTTCTCGTTATGCAGTAAAGCTTAGAGAGGCTGTCAGACCTAATGACCCCGATAAGCTTGTAGATATACTAATTGTGGGTGCCCTTATTGAGGCTCGATCATGTGAGCGTTTTGCACGAATTGCACCGTTTCTGGATGAAGAGTTGGAAACTTTCTATCTGTCGTTACTTAAGTCAGAGGGGCGTCATTTTAAAGATTACCTGAGCCTGGCTGGGACTCTTGCTTCTCAGTCGCAAATCGATCAGCGTTTAGAGGTATTTTTGGCTATTGAAAAACAGCTGGTAGAATCGCCCGACACTGAGTTTAGATTTCACTCCGGCCCCTGTGGGTAGGGCATAAAAAAGGCAGCCATTGGCTGCCTTTTTTGTATCTGCGCTAGTTATCTATCTTTTACTAAGCGGCACATAGTCTCGGCTATCAGCGCCAGTATATAACTGACGAGGGCGGCCGATACGGTATGGATTAGTAATCATTTCATTCCAGTGAGATATCCAACCTACGGTTCTGCCTGTAGCAAAAATGGCGGTAAACATTTCAATTGGAATGCCCAAGGCTTTGAGGATGATTCCCGAATAGAAATCAACATTAGGATAGAGTTTTTTGCTGACAAAATAATCGTCTTCAACCGCGATGGTCTCTAGTTTTTTAGCAAGACGGAATAGCGGGTCATTCTCTAGGCCTAGCACCTCAAGCACCTCGTTACAGCTTTCACGCATAACGGTTGCTCGTGGGTCATAGTTTTTATAAACCCGGTGACCGAAGCCCATTAGTCTAAATGGATCGTTTTTGTCTTTGGCCTTGCGGATATATTCAGCAATATTATCTTCATGACCAATTTCGTTCAGCATAACCAGTACTGCTTCGTTGGCACCGCCGTGTGCTGGTCCCCATAGCGCGGCAATACCAGCTGCGATACATGAAAACGGATTGGCGCCTGAAGAGCCTGCCAATCTGACTGTTGAGGTCGAGGCGTTTTGCTCATGATCGGCGTGAAGAAGAAAAATGCGATCAATTGCTTTGGCAATTGCTGGTTCAATTTTATAGCTCTCGCAGGGTGTTCCAAACATCATGTGCAAGAAATTCTCA
>Ga0233444_10005634_pt1 | contig 11485 bp, 12 predicted proteins | sample SI_124_October20_6_FD_182792 | JGI IMG/M metagenome (GOLD analysis project Ga0233444, IMG submission 182792) | Seawater microbial communities from Saanich Inlet, British Columbia, Canada - SI_124_October2016_10_MG | ecosystem: Environmental > Aquatic > Marine > Inlet | place: Canada: British...
AACATACATTCTCCGCCTCTAAAATTTTTACCAGCTTCGTTTCTTCTTCCCATGTATTTGAATTTACCTTCTTGTGCCCATTTACCTAAAGTTTGAATGTGTTTGATGTGCACTGGACTGTTGAAAGACAGCTCAGTATCTAAACCAGCAAATCCATTAGCTTTAGTTGCGAATGGTAAATTGTGATAGGCTGAAAAGTTCTCAAGGTGAACCCAGCTGTGCCAACAAGTACAGAAAGGCATATCAATACCTTTTGCTTTTGCGGCATCAAGTGCGTTTCCAACTTGTTTCCAAGTACTTAAATCCATTTCTGGATCCAGACCTGCTTTTTTCATTAAGTCTTTATTAACCCAAAGAACCGGTGTTGAAGAATTATATGGCATAGATAACATTTTACCATCTGTTGTAGTGTAGTAACCACTTACTGCCGACACGAATCCATTTGCATTAAATTTTTGTTTAGCATCTTTCATTAGTTGGTGCATTGGAACATAAGCTCCTTTTGCAGCCATTAAACTTGCAGTTCCTACTTCAAACACCATCAATAAATTTGGATGTTGTTTCGCTCTAAAAGCTGCGATACCAGCGTTTAAAGTTTCTGAATAGTTACCTTTTCTTGTGTGAACTACAGTGTACTTGTCTTGGCTTGCATTAAACTTGTTTACCTGCTCATCAAGTAATTCACCAAGTCTTCCACCAAAAGCATGCCACCATTGTATTTCTGTTTTTGCTTGAGCAGCAGTTCCTGCGAACATTGCGAAAAGTGCTATCGAACAAATAAATGCTTTTATTGATTTTATCATTATTTCCCCTAATTTTTATTTTTATAAAAAAAACTAACACAAAATATAAATAAAGAGGAGTCAGTAGTATAAAAAAAATTCTACCTAGGGTTTTATTTTACTTTAGCCATAGTATTTAAGAGTATTACTCCTAATATAATTAGAGCTAATCCAATTACACCGAATATATTTGGCGTTTGATTATACTTAAAAACTCCAAACAAAGTTACAGCCGTGATTGTAAGTCCTCCGTAGGATGCGTAAGTAAAAGACACTGGGATAATAGTCATAGCTTTAGACAAACTAAACATACAAATGATAATGCTTACTAAACAGAAAATTGTTGGATTGAGTTTTGTAAAACCTTCTGTTGTTTTTAGGTAACCATTAGCAGCAACACCTGTGATTATTCCAGAAATCAAAAATAAATAACCTGATATTAAACTTATGCTTTTCATTGAGCTTTAGCGAACTGTCCGCCGTCCTTATATCTCCATAACCATTTTTTCATAGCTTTTTCTATGTCAGCTGGATTAATGTCTAAATTTTTTAAAGTAAGGTGATTGTTAGAAACAACATTATCTGCCTCTGATAAAATTTCGCATTGATCTTTTGTTAAAATTGGTGGGATAGGTAATAAATCAGTTATAGCACTTTGAACTTTTGCAATTGGCATCGGCATTTCAAATACAAATCTTTTTTTGTTAATTGTTTTTAAAATTGACTTAACCATATCTCCAAAACTTATTACTTTTGGTCCACCTATCTCATAAATTTTTCCTTCATTTTCTTTTGCTTCGATAGCTTGCACTATAGCATCAGCAACGTCGGTAACTAAAATAGGTTGAAATTTATAATTTATACCAACAACTGGTATAACGGGAAGAATACTTAGCTTAGAAAAAAGATTAGTAAAATTGTCTTCTGTACCACAAACTACACTTGGTCTGATGACAATAGTATTTTTGAAATTACTTAATGCTTTAACTTCACCTTGATATTTAGATTTTTGATAAAGAGATTTTGATGTTTCGCTTGCCCCAATTGCTGATACATGAATAAACTTTTTTACTTCAGAATCGGAACATATTTTTGAAACCGCTTCTGGAACGCCTGAATGAATATTATAAAATTTCTGCTTTCTTGTTTCATAAAGAATGCCAATTAAATTAATTACTATATCTGATTTTTTAATTGCATCTTTTAATCCTGAAAAATTATTTGAATTCCACTCAATTAGTTCTATTGCGCCAGGAGTTGCCTGTGTCTTTAAATAACCTTTTTGGAAGGCATTCCTTGTAGAAATGATGCATCTGTAGTTTTTCTTGGTCAAATTTCGAACAAGATATCTGCCTATAAAACCCCCACCACCTAAGATTGTGCAAATTTGATTTTTCATGGTATTTAAACTTATATATGAAAATAACTAAGATTAAAGAGGACATAACTTCTGAAATAGCTAACTCATTTAAAAGCAGTATCGCGATTGACACAGAAGCAACCGGTCTTCAAATACCTGAAAGAGACAAACTAAGTTTAATTCAAATTTGTGATGAGAGCGGCAATGTCTTTATTATTCAACCAAACAAAAAGAGCTTCAAAGCTCCTAATTTAGTTTCAATTTTACAAAATGATAAGATATTGAAAATTGGTCACTTTTTAAGATTTGACAAAAATGCCCTAGAATTTTTTCTTAAATGTAAAATTAAAAATATTTTCGATACCAAAATTGCATCAAAGATAGTTAGAACTTATACAGACTCACACGGTTTAAAAAATCTAGTTCAAGAATTCTGCAATAAGTCTCTAGATAAAAGACAAGGTAGCAGCGATTGGAATAAAGATATTAACGATCTATCTGATAAACAATTAGAATATGCTGCGAATGATGTAGTTTATTTACACAAAATAAAAAAAGAATTAGAAGAAATGCTTATTCGAGAAAACAGAATGGAGATATTTAAAAAATGTCTCTCTTTTCTGGATACAAGAGTGGAATTAGATCAAAATGGATTTAAATTTGATATTTTCGAACATTAATGAATAAAAAAAATTATATAACTTTAGCTAACAAAGCAGCAAAAATTCAAATTAATGAATTAAAAAAAATTAAAAAAATTTTTAACAATACATTTATTAAAGCAGTAGATTTAATTTTGAATTGTAAGGGAAAAGTTATTTTTGCTGGAATTGGTAAATCAGGCTTAATAGCAAGAAAAACTTCAGCGACTTTTTCTAGTGTAGGTATTCCAAGTTTTTTTTGTGATCCAGCTCAAGCTCTGCATGGCGATATGGGCCAAATAGAAAAAAAAGATATTTTAATTATTTTTTCTTATTCTGGAAACACATCAGAATTAACTAACATGCTAAAATATGCAAACCGATATAGAATAAAAATAATTGGAGTTGCGTCAAAACCAGAGAGTATTTTGTTAAAAGCAAGTGACATAAAAATAATTCTTCCTAAAGTAAAAGAAGCTGACATGACTGGAATGGTTCCAACCTCAAGCACTACTATCACATTACTTCTTGGAGATTGTTTGGCAACAACAGTGATGCATCAAAAAAAATTTTCTAAAGAAAAATTTAAAGTATTTCACCCAGGTGGAAATATTGGAAGATCATTGCTTTTCGCAAAAGATATTATGGTTGTAGGTAAAAAAATGCCTGTGATGAATTACAAAAAGAACTTTAAATTAGCTTTAAAAATAATGAATCAAAAAAAACTTGGTATAGTGGTGTTACTTAAAAATAAATTTATTAGAGGGCTGGTTACAGATGGTGATTTAAGGAGAGAATTAAAAAACTATAATGATAATGAAAGCTTAGAAAAATTTATTACTAAAAGTCCTTTAGTGGTTAATGAAAACATGCCGGCATCAAAAGCACTTGCCATCATGAATGAAAAAAAAATTACTAGTTTGCTTGTGGTTTCAGAAAAAGATTATAAAAAATCAAATAAAATTCTAAAAGGAATTATTCACATTCATTTTCTTTTGCAAAATGGAATTAAATGATTAAGAGAAAAAAAAAATTAAGGTTTATTCAAATTAGTTTATTTTTTATAGGAATAATAATTATAATGATTTCATATTCAGAAAATGATCTTTCTATTAAAAAAAAAGAAATATTACCAAAAGATACTAAAAAATTAGTTGAAAATGAATTAGGTGAAGGTGAAAGCAATCCTGAAGGGAATATTTTTTATAACATTGAATATTCGGGAATAGATCTTAATGGAAATAGGTATATTCTTAAATCAAAGAAAGCTAAAACTCTTGAGGCTAATGAGGAGATTTTAGATATGACTGGTGTAGAAGCTTTTTTTTATTTTAAGGATGATACTACTTTACTAATACAGTCAAAATTTGGAGAATATAACAATAAAACATTTGATATGAAATTTTTTAAGAATGTGGAAGCTAAATATAAAAATAGTGAACTATTTGCAGATAAAGCTGAATTTTCTAACTCCAAAGGTTTTTTAACTATTTCTAATAATGTTAAAATTATAGATACTCAAGGTAATTTAAATGCCGATAAGCTTTTGATTGACATACAGGATCAAACTTTAAATATAGTATCTTTCAAAGACAATAAAATAAATGCTAACTTGAAATTAAATGAAAAAAGGTTTTAGAATTTTAAAATTTAAAAAGGATAAAGCGATCTTTGAAATTAAAGATGTAAGTAAATCTTTTGATGGTAGGCCAATTTTAAAAAAACTTTCCCTCAAAGTTTTTCCTGGAGAATGCGTTGGAGTTTTAGGACCAAATGGATGTGGTAAAACTACTTTATTTTCTATGTGCATTGGAGAACAAACACCCGAGGGTGGAAAAATATTTTTAAATAATAAGTCAATCGAACAAATACCAATTCATTTAAGAGCAAAGGAAGGTCTTGGATATTTACCGCAGCAAAGAAGTGTTTTTAATATGTCAGTGTATGACAACATTATGGGTATAGCTCAAATATCGATCAAAGGAATAGAAAATCAAAAATCTATTACAGAAAAATTATTAGATGAATTTAACCTTCAACACTTACGAAGTCTTAATGCCTCTGTATTGTCTGGGGGTGAAATTAGGAGATTAATGATGGCTCGAGTAATGATCAATAAACCAAAAATTGTATTACTTGATGAGCCTTTAGCTGCATTAGACCCTCTAGTTATTCAAGATATCCAAAAGTATATTCTAAAAATTCAATCAAGAGGGACAGCTATTCTTGTTACAGACCATAACGTTAAAAATCTATTTGATATTACCGATCGTAGCTATGTACTTGGCGAACAAACAGTCATTGCTGAGGGTACTTCACGAGAATTATTAAAATCTACAAAAGCTATAGAACATTATTTTGGTAATCAATTTTCATAAAAATAATGCCTACAAAAAGTTTTAATTTAATTTTAAGCAATAAAATCCCTCCTTTCAAAAAAACTGTAGAAGTCGACTCAGATAAATCTATCTCCATTAGAAGTTTTTTGATTGGCGCAATAAGTCTAAAAACTTCTTTAGTGAAAAATGTTTTGGAGTCCGAAGATGTTTTTTCAACAATTAAATGCTTAAAAAAATTAGGTGTAAAAATAAAAAAGAAAAAGGCTAAAAGCTATCTAATATATGGAAAAGGACTTGGGTCGCTATTTGCAAAAAAAAATACTTTATTAAATTTTGGTAATTCTGGTACCTTGGCAAGATTACTTGTTGGAATACTCTCTACAACCCCAAATATAGAAATAAAGATTAAAGGAGATCATTCTTTAAACAAAAGAAGTATGAAAAAATTAATTAATTTAATGTCTAAATTTGGAGCTTTGTTTGAGCCTAAAAACAAATTTAACTTTCCACTAAAATTGATTTCCTCTGAAATGCCAATAGGAATCAATTACGCAGCTGGCGTGTCTGCACAACTTAAGAGTGCTGTTATTCTTGCAGGCTTAAACTCATATGGATATACAAAAATTATCGAACAAAAAAGAAGCCGTGATCACACTGAAAATATGTTGTTGAAAAACAAAGGTGTAATTAAAATATTATTCGATAAAAGTAAAAAAATTTATGTGAGTGGAAAAAAAAACTTAGACCCTGTTAAAATAAATGTTCCAGGCGATCCTTCCTCTGCTGCCTTTTTTACCGCACTAACATTACTTAACAAAAATTCTCATATTAGAATAAAAAATATTTGTCTTAATCCAACAAGAATAGGCTTTTATAAACTTCTTAAAAAACAAGGAGCAAAAATTAAATTTGATAACTTTAAAAATGAAAATAATGAGTTACGTGGAGACATTGTTGTTAATAGCTGCAAACTAAAACCGATAAAAGCATCTAAGGAATATTATGTTAATTCTACTGATGAATATCCAATTCTTTTTATTATTGCTGCCTTAACTAAAGGAATTTCAATATTCTATGGAATAAGTGATTTGGCAAATAAGGAAAGTAATAGGATTAAAGAAATGCAAAAAGTTATAAAGCAAATCGGAGTTAAAAGTTATGCTTCAAAAGACAAATTAAAAATTTTTGGAAAAGGTACAATAATTGCAAAGAATAAAATAATTAAAGTTCCTAATTTAGGTGATCACAGAATATGTATGTCCTCTTTTATTCTTGGTGCTTTGACAGGGGCAAAAACAATAATCAAAAACTTTGAAACAGTATATACTTCCTCTCCATCATTTTTAAAAATTACCAAGCTGTTAGGAGCAAAATTTGAAATACAAAAATAAATTAATTCAAATATCCTGTGATGGAGGTGCTGCTACAGGCAAATCTACAGGCGCAAAATTAATTGCTAAAAAGTACGGTCTCAAATTTTTATCTTCAGGTTTATTATACCGATATGTTGTATTTTTAATTCTTAGAAATAAACCAAAAAATAAAATAAATTTCATAAAAAAAAAATTCAAAAATCTTGATTATAGGAAAATAAGTAAAATTAACTTACATACTCCAGAAATTTCACAGTATGCTGCAACTTTTGCAAAAATTAATAAGATCAGGGAAATTTTAAAAAAATATCAAAAAGACTTTTCAAAACAACACAAGAATTGTTGTATTGAAGGAAGAGACATTTCCACGAAAATCCTTCCGAAATCTGATATTAAATTTTATTTTAAATGTAATCTAAATACTGCTGCAATTAGAAGATATAAAGAGCTAAAAAAAACCAATCGTAAAATAGATTTAAAAGACGTAAAAAAGGCCCTTAGAATAAGAAATAACTTAGACACTACGAGGAAAAACTCTCCTTTACTTAAACATAGAGATTCGGTAGAAATCGACACCGGAAAATTAGATATACGATCAATGATATCAAAAATGTCTAAACACGTAGAAAGAGTTATTAAAAATAAATATGGCAACTGAACAAGAATTAAAAAATACTAATCCACTCCACGAAGAATTTCAAAACCTATTAGATCAAGACTTTAAAGATAGAAAACTTAAAGAAAATGAAATTATCAAGGCTACGGTAACAGAAATAACAAAAAATTTTATTGTTGTCGATTGTAAAGCCAAGATGGAAGGCATGATCCCCATCGAAGAGTTTAAAAATGATGACGAGCTATCGAAATTAAAAATTGGTTCTCAAATTGACATTTACTTAGAGAGAATTGAAAGTTTCAAAGGTGAAATAGTAATTTCTAGAGATAAAGCAAGAAAAATGAAAGCCTGGAAAAAAATGGAAAAGGTATTTGAAACGCAGGAAGAAATGACTGGTTATATAACTGGTAAAGTTAAAGGTGGATTTATAACTACTGTAGAAGGTTTGCCGTGTTTTATGCCTTCTTCTCAGATTGACGTTAGACCTTTGAAAAGAATAGATCACTTAATGAACACACCTGTAAAAGTTATAGCAACGAGGATTGACAAAAATAGAGGTAACGTTTGTGTTTCAAGAAGAGCAGTGCTTGAAAAAAGTAAAAATGCTGAAGTCACTGAAGCTTTAAAAAATATTAAAGAAGGTGATATTGTAGAAGATGCAATAGTAAAGGCTACTACTGATTGGGGAATTTTTTTAGATATAAATGGCATTGACGCTTTATTACACGTTTCCGATTTAAGTCATGGAAGAGTAAAAAAACCATCTGATTTAGTTACAATTGGACAAAAATTAAAAGTTAAAATTACAAAAATTGATGAAAAAACTAATCGTGTTTCAGCTTCAATTAAAGCTCTTACAGCTGACCCTTATGATAATATTGATAAAAAATATAAAGTTGGAAAAATTTATGATGGAGTAGTCACTAAAATTATGGATTACGGATGTTTTGTAAAAATTGAAGATGGTATTGAAGGATTAATACATAATTCAGAATTAGATTGGACTAATAGAAATATTAAACCAAATAAAATTTTGTCAGTTTCTCAAGAGATTAAATTTAAAATTGTTAACATTGATAAAGAAACAAAACGAATATCTCTTTCATATAAGTCAACGCTAGAAAACCCATGGGACCAAATTAAAAACAAAATTGGTCAACAAGTAGAAATAAAAATAAACAATGTCACTGATAAAGCAATATTTGGTGAATTAAAAGAGTCAGGTTTATCAGGTATGTTGCATTACAAAGAAATTTCTTATGATGAAAACATTGAAAACCTAAAAAAATATAAAAAAAACGACACTTTAAGTGTTAAAATTCTTGAAATAAATGACGACAAAATAAGATTTTCAAAGAGAGCTTTAGATAAAGATCCTTTTGATTGGTTTAGTGAAAACGGTAAAAAGACAGGCAGCATTATTACTACTAGAATTCATGAAGTTTTAAAAGCTGCAGTAAAAGTTTCAATTGATAAAGATAAAAAATTAATTGTTACAATTCGAAAAGCGGATTTAGCAAAAGATGCTGCAGACGCAAGACCAGAAGTATTTTCACCTGGCAACGCCCTCGATGCAAAAATTACAGAACTTGACTTAAAAACTAGACGAGTAAAATTAAGCGTTAAAGCCGCACAGATTGATGAAGAAAAATCTCTAATTGCCAAGTTTGGTGAAGGTGCAACAAAATCTGGTGCAACTCTTAAAGGTATATTTGAAAAAGCCATAGGGAAAAAAGGAACAAAAAAAAAATAATTGTCGCGACCGAAGCTAATTAAACATCTTAGAGACAAAAATCCCAAGCTTAATAAATTTGCTTTGGAAGAAGTTGTAAATATCTTTTGCGATAGTATTGAAAAAGCTTTAAAAAAGGGTCAGAGAATAGAATTGAGAGATTTTGGAATCTTTTTCATAAAAAAAATTAAAGAAAAATACTCTGCTAGAAATCCAAAAACTGGGGAATTAATTTATATTCCTGAAAAAAAAAAGGTAAGATTTAAAGCTAGTAAAAATCTTAACAAAGTAATAAATGAATAAAAAAAAAATTTTTATTGCCTGTGACACTGCAAGCCTCAAAACAGTAAATCGAATTATAAATCAAACGCAAACAAATAAATTAAATATTAGCTATAAATTTGGCTTGGAGTTTTTTTTGAGCCCCAAAGGTAGAAGTTTTATTCCTAGGATCAAAAATAAAGAAATATTTCTAGATCTGAAATTAAATGATATTCCAAATACTTGTGTCGCAGCTATAAATTCATTGAAAGATTTAAAAAATATTACTTATCTTACTGTACATACGAATGGGGGTCTTGAAATGCTTAAAGCAGTAAAAAAAATTGTAAGAAAGAAAAATAAAAAACTTAAGATTTTAGGAGTAACTATCCTTACAAGCTTTTCAAGTTCATCAATTAAAGAAGTTGGTTATACAAAATCAATCAAAGAAATAGTAAAAAAACAAGCATCTCTTGCTAGACTTGCTAAATTAGACGGTATTGTTTGTTCTGGTTATGAGGCGAAAATTTTAAAGAATATTTGTAAAAATATGGAGATTGTCACTCCAGGGATAAGATTACCTGGTGATAGTAAGGGTGATCAAAAAAGAATAATGACACCGCTGCAAGCCTTTCATAATGGTGCCACATCTATTGTAATGGGAAGAAGTATTACTAAAGGTAATATTAGAAATAATATTCAAAAGCTTATACAGGCTCTATATTAAATAAATGAAAATAAAAGTTTGCGGCCTTTCAAACTCAATGGCAGTAGAAATCTGTGTATCATTAGACGTAAATTACTGTGGTTTTATTTTAAATTATCCTAAAAGCCATCGTTTTATTTCTTTAATTAAGGCAAAGAGGCTTACAAATATTAATAAAAGAAATACAAAATATGTAGGAGTTCTTGTTAAACCAACCGAGGAGGAATTAAATCAATTTTCTGAATTAAACTTAGATTATTTTCAATTATACGGTAATTTTAATTCTGAAGATTTAATTAAAATTAAAGAAAAATACAAAAAAAAAATTATTTCAACAATTCAAATAAAACAAAAAGAAGATGTGAGTAAATATAAATTAATTGAAGACAGCTCTGATGTTGTTTTATGGGATAGCTCAGGTTATGAGGAAAGTTTAAGCTGGAATTATAATTGGCTAAAACCTGTTTCGACAAAAGTTGAGAAAATGGTAGCTGGAAATATAACAATTGATAAGATAAAAAATTTGGTAAATTTAGCTGATACTATTGATGTATCTGGTGCTTTAGAAACAAATAAAGTAAAAGATATTAATAAAATTAAAGAATTTACTGCTGAAATTAAAAAAATTAGTCATGAAAATTAAAAGAAATATCCCCTTGATTGATCAACACGATAAAAACTATATGTATGGTGGAAAATTTGGTGGCAATTTTGTACCTGAGACACTTAAAAAACCAATTGATGATCTTACCAAATTATTTGGCAAGCTGAGAAAAGATAAAAATTTTTTAAAAGAGAGGGACCATTATTTTAAAACATATGTAGGTTCACCAACCCCATTTATTAAATTAGAAAATTTAACAGACCATCTGGGTGGGGCTCAGATCTATGCCAAAGTAGTTTCGGAAGCTAATGGTGGTGCTCATAAAATCTACAATGCTACTGTTCACTGTTTAATAGCTAAAAGGGCAGGTAAAAAATTTATTGTTGGAGATACTGGAGCTGGATATGCAGGAAAAATGCTCTCAATGGCAGCCAAAAAGTTTGGACTTAAATGTAAAATATTTATGGGTGCAAAGGATATAAAAAGACAGAGGCCTAATGTTGATGCCATGAAAAAAAATGGCGCTAAAATTGTTCCAGTAACTTCAGGAAGTCAAACACTTGTAGATGCTGTAAGCGAATGTATGAGGTACTGGGTATCAAATTGTGACACAACCCATATGTGTGTTGGATCAACAGTGGGTCCTAACATTTTTATAAAGATATGTGCTTGGAGTACTGCACAGATATCTAGAGAACTTATTGCGCAAGTTAAAGAAGAGTTTGGAAGAATTCCAAAAAAAATGAAACTATTAAACTGTGTGGGTGGAGGTAGTTCTGCTATGGGATTTTGGAATGAATTTATAAACACAGATGTTGAACTTGTGGGGATTGAAGCAGGTGGCCCGAAAAATAGTAGACTGCATGCAGCTCCATTAACAAACGGATCTAAGATTGGAATTTTACATGGTGCTGCGCAATACGTTATTCAAAATAAAGAGGGTCAAATAGGATCAACGGAGTCTATCTCGGCTGGCTTAGATTATCCTGGAATATCTCCTCTACATTGTTTTTTAAAAGATTCCAAAAGAGCAAAATATACATCTGCTAGCGATGAAGAGGCTTTAAAAGC
>Ga0233444_10005635_pt1 | contig 11482 bp, 9 predicted proteins | sample SI_124_October20_6_FD_182792 | JGI IMG/M metagenome (GOLD analysis project Ga0233444, IMG submission 182792) | Seawater microbial communities from Saanich Inlet, British Columbia, Canada - SI_124_October2016_10_MG | ecosystem: Environmental > Aquatic > Marine > Inlet | place: Canada: British...
GTTGGCATTGGGTACAGAAGCGTCGGTCCAGTAAATGAAGCAGTGTGGCGCGGCCTTTGCGGTGCTTCCGAACGTAAGAGCGGCGACCCACGAGGTGCCGGGCGTGTTGTCTGCATAGAACTTGCAAGCGGCCTCCGAGTCTAGGGTGTTCATCCCTTGGTCCTCGCACGTGGCGCCGGGGCCTTCGTCGACGGTCCGGCCGGCATTCAGCGCGTTTTGGTTGGGCGTGCCCACGAGCGCGTAGGTGCCACAGCCGGTGGCTGCGTCGTTATCGAGCGTCGACACCGCAAAGCAGAGCGGGTTGCCGGCGCATGCGGCGGTGGCGGCGGCTTCGGTGACCTGGGTGGTGCACGTGGCGTCGACCACCGGGCAGAGGGGCGGCGTCGCGGGCGGCGACGCGGGCGGGGGAGGCGGCAGCGGTGGTGGAGGCGAGGGCGGAGGCGGGCTCGGAGGCGGCGGGGAAGGACTTGGCGGAGGCGGCGAGGGTGGCGGTGGCGAGGGCGGGTAATGGGTGCACGGGCACAGGCGCCGAAACGCCGGATAGCCCGCTATGTCCTTGTCGCAGCTGAACGTCCACGCTGGTGACGCCGATGGACTCAGGTGGTAGCACCCCGTCTCGCCGAGCTGGGTGAGGTAGTTTGGGGTCGGCGTTTGCAGTGCTCCTGGGACTACGCTTGGGCTGACGCCAGCATGGGAATCGCACGCAATGTCGATGTGCGGAAGGCTGCTCAGATCCTCAAAGCAGTCCGCCGAGGTCGGTAGGGCGGCGTCGGCCACGCACGTGCGTCCGTCGGCGGCACAGGCGTCCGTGCAGCTCTGCTCCGGCGCACCCGCAAGCCAGTATTCCTCCAGCACGTCTGACGGACACGCCTGGCCGTCTACGAGGCCAACACACGCGGCCAACACGACAAACCGTGACCACGCATTGCACGCGCACGGCATGGCGGTGGCAAGGCGCGTGGCGTCCCTCTGCAAGTATGCGTACGATTCGCGTGTTATCATGTGCTCGCACAATACAAAAAAATACACTCCCGTCCTCCTATCAAAATCCGGCTCCTTCGAGCAGCGCCAAGTCGTCCTCGAGGGAGGCGTCGTTGGACGACGCAAACATTGGAATTCCAGTTGTGGCATCGCCAACATCGACTTCCTCGGGCTCGTCCCAGAGCTCCGACAGCTTGCGCTTTTGGGACGCTGCCTTTGCGAGGGCGCTCGTTGTGGAGGCGCCTGTGGCCATGAGCGGCGCATCGTCGCGCTCAACGTCGCGTGGCCGATGCGCCTCCTTGAGGTGCTGAGGCAGGCGCTCAAAGACGTCGGTGCGATCCGAGTGGCGGACCAGCTCGGGAAGCATGCGCGCAAACGAGACGAGCATGGACCGTTCTCGGGTTGAACCGGGCAAGTTGGCACGACCAGTCGCGTAGATTTCTGCGCACACTGGTCAATGGAGGGTTTGAGCGCCACTATGGGGGCTAGGGATGATGGGAGCGCTACCGCAGCAAATCGACTCCTTGGGCGGTCTCCACGCAAGTCCCACAAAACTGGCGCGATCGTAGTAGCTCGTCGCCGAGTGCGTCGAAGCAAAGGCGTCGCAATCCAGGCGGGCGTCGATGCTCGCAGCACCCACCTGAGCGCCAACGTCGCGGTGGACTACTGGCGAACCATGTGCGTGTTCAAATTGCATCGACACACTTGGTTGATCACTTGGAAATTTCGGACGTGGATGTGCACATTGGCCTCGACTGCAAGCTGTCGTGCGGCCCGCATGATGGAGAGTCGGGCGGCCATCGGCCCCGCGCAACCTGTGGGGCAGTGACTTGGGTGAAAAGGGATGACAAGAACGAGATACAAGTGGAGCAAGAGAGCGAGCGCAACCGGTCCCAACGAGTCGTCCAGTATGGAAGATCAAGACGCGACATCGCGGGCTGTCAAAGGCGAGCTGGACGGCGGCGAAACGACGAGGTGCAAAATATGCATTCGAGCACCGGGCACCAATCGTGTGCAGGTCGAGCGGCAGCTTGAGCCCCGACCCGGCCACCGGGATCGCCTCGGCCAGCTGCCAGCACGCGCACACACGCGCACACACGCGCACACACACACACACTCATCACCGGGTTGCACCATTGGCCGCCTGCCCGGAATCAAAGCCACCACCCCCCCCCACTAAAAAATACGCACCGTCACCACGTTGACCAATCTTGGAACCAGATGAATGATGCTGTCATAATCGGCCAGTGGGAGTCGATCGGTCCACCGTGACGCTTTACAAACGGCCTCGTCGCTCAGGTCTGTGGCCGTCTGAATCGCACGTGTCCGCTTTCGCTCCACGCGGCACGTGTCCACTATGCGCCCAATCGCCGTCCTTGTGCGCTCCTTCAGCGCTGGCCCATTGGACTCTGTAGAAACGGTGTTTGCTAGCCCAATGCAGCGCTTCATCCGCTTCCACTCTTCGTCCATGGTCCACGAAGTGGGGAACTGCAGCTCTTCCTGGCTTGGACACTCGCTCGTCTGTGTCGTGGGTGCGCCTTAGCGCGTCGTGTATTTTTTTACAAGTCGTGTTACACACGTGCACACACACGTGCACGCACACACACACACACGTGCACCCACACGTGCACGCACACGTGCACGACCTACACAGACACAGACACAGACCCACACACAGACACACACGCAAACCCTCGCACTCGTGCGTACGATACACGCCCTCACAACGGACCCGCCGTTGACACAAACGTCGTCTGCATTGTTACTCGCGCAAGCGAGCGTCGTTCAATTCACCGAGGTCGGCGAAAAACCTTTGGACCTGTCCCGCTGGCATCCGACCCCGAGGACGGCGTCGGGGAGGCGGGCGCTGCAACGGGGTCCTCTTCCTCGCCGCCACCAAAGATGCTGTCGAATACGGCCGACACGGTGCTCGTCTGCGGCGGAGCCCGCTCCCGTCGGCGCTGAGCCGGTGCGGCCGTCGAAGAGAGCAAGTCGGCCGCCACAGACGAACCGGTCGCCGGAGCAGCCGTGCTGGCGGCCGCGGGGGTCGACGTCGAGACCGCGGGAGTCGAGCTCGAGGCCTTGGCGGCAGCGGCCGCCGCGGTGGGCGCCGCGGTGGGCGCCGCGGTGGCGGCAGGGGTGGCGGCAGAGGTGCCCGTGGTTGCGGCGGCCGCGGGACGGCTTCGTGCCGGCGACTTGCGCGTGCCCCGAGCAACGCTGCCTGGCCTCGATGCGGCGACGGCCGCCATCGCGGCGGCGGTAATCGGTGCCGATGCTGCGGCAGCAGCCGTCGAGGCCGGAGCCGGAGCCGTCGAGGCCGGAGCGGCGGCCGTGGGCGTGGGCGTCGCCGCCGCACCCGTGGAAGCCGGTGTCGGCACGAGCGGCGGTGCGAGCGAGGCCGATGGAGCACCGTCGCCTTCCGCTGCACCCCCCGCACTCGAGGTGGTGGCATCGGCGTCGCGACCTTCCGCGCTCACGCTCAGGAGGGCCATCGGGTTGGCCCACGCGCCGTCGCCAATGTACGACGGCGGAGTCAGATACCGACTCGGAACATTCGACGCGTTTTGGTTGAGACGCACTCGGATGGCCTCGCCACTCGCCTGCGACTTTTGCAGCGTTTGCTGCGAGTAGCTGTAGAGCGCCGATCCAAACACGTTGCCCACCGTCGTTCGCATCGACGGGAACTGCGCATTGTACGTGTCCACGGCCATCTGATTCTTGTACGCGTTTTGAGTGTCGTAGTCGACCCGTTTGCCGTCGCGGCCGATCTCGTTGGTGCCGTGCTCCACGTATTGGCGCGCGACGTCGCCCAGGTCTTCCGAGGTCGAAATCAGGAGGCCGCCCTCCACCTTGGCGTCCCCGCCCACGCTGCCACCAGCGAGCGGTAGCGCGTTGAGCCACGACGTCTGCACGTCGACGGTCAGCGCAAAGCCCGAGTCGGACGGCCCTCCATCGTACGTCGCGTACCTCGCGGCCTTGACGTCGAGAACCCGGCCGACTTTCCAGCACCCGACCATGTTGGCCAAGTCCTCGGTCCGCACGGCGTCAAAGACGTCGTCGTCGAACCGGCTCTTTTTCTCGCCGTGCTTGTGCGACGCCATCGCCGCGTTGATGTCGCGAAGCCTTTCCCGGATCTGCTGCTTCAATTTTGTCAGCTTGGGATCGCCACCCCGTTGCATTCTGTTGCCGACATTGATGCGTGCCTGTGCCTCGGTGATGCCCGGATTCGCGAGAAGCTCTGCCGCGATCTCGTCCCCTAAAAGAGCGTCCTTGATGTTCAGGAGCTGGTCTTGCACGTGCTGGCAGAGGTAGGCCTTGCGCGACGAAAAGGGGATGATCTGGAACATGTACGCGTCCTTGCTGGCGTACTTGTCGCCGCCCGGACCGAGACCGGCACTCCCGAGTGCGGCATCGGCATCCGTGCGCACCTTGGCGCGCATGGGGTCCGAGAGCTTGTACGCGCGCAAGCCGAGGTAGAGTGTATTCATTGGCTGAATGTTTCGGTCCCACATCTGAGCAGGATAGGTCGAAAAGGTACCCGTAAACGTCGAAACGTAGTCGTAGGAGCCACTCTGGCTGAGCCACGGAGAGCCGACGCGGCCAGGAACTCCGTGTGAGCCACCGGGTCCGCCCACGCCCGCACCGCCAATGTGGTAGCCGCCCTCGATGCTGCCGCGCGGGTACGACTCGACGGTGCGCAGCGGCGTAGCACCGCCCGTATTGTTGCCAGAGATGGTGTAGCCCGGATTGGCACGAGAATCGTACAGCAAATAGCCATTGTTGCACATCGTCGGGCCCTGGATGACATTGTTGAAGACGACGGCGTCGCGAGAGCCGCTGGACGTGAAGGCGTAAGGCTCATCGTTCGACTTAATAATGCCGTCGAGGCGAATGGCGTCCAAAACGCTCATGCCCGTAAACGTGCCAAGAATGTCCTCGCCCGTCTTGGGATCCTTCTGTGGATCCACGTTGAGCACCTTGAGCGGCGACTCTCCCTTGTCGACCACGAGCACGTTGTCGCCCGCAACCCATCCATCCGGATTGCCTTCGCCGTGCAGCAGCCGATTGACTCCGTCGAGTCCGATGACACGCGACATGGTCGCCGTGCCATTGGTACCATTGTTGGCACCCGGAAACTTTGAGAGGAAGCCAGGGGGAAATTTAAGGATAAAGGCCACATCGCCAGGAGCAACGCGACCCGTCCACCCACTCAAGAATTCGAGAGGACATACCCGCGAGTAGGGTATGGGGATGTTTGAGCCTTCGTTTGGACGATTTGATTGGGCCAGCTTCGGGACCTTGATGTCTCGATCAGGATTCGGAACGACGCGGCCACGAAAGGCGGGTAGGGTCCCGGGCACGCTCGTGGGGTTGCCAGAAAGGGAACGCTTCACGCCCGTCTGTGGAGCCTCAGAGGGCGTGACGGCGCTTATCAATGACATGCTTGAGAGGCACACACCCACTGCAACAAAACGCCACCCCCCTTGACTTTGACACACACTCAGACACGTTATCATGCATTCGGTATTAGCGGCGCTAGTGGTGTGTGCAAGTGCGCGCGATCGCAATCGCGATGCAATACGCGAATCAAAAAATCTGCTCGCCGAAGATGCCGACAGGGTTTGCCGGCTCAATAGAAATCAGTCCCGAGAGCGTCGCCGTTGCGAGACGGGCAGTTGTTGGCGAAATATCGTTTTCGTAGCAAACCTGTGCCATGAGTTCGCTATTTGCGCCCTCAACCTTCAACGCGGCAGTTGCCGCGTCGAGGAGGACGACGCTGAGGACGTCGATTGGTAATACGTTTGCGGAACGAATCCAGTCGGCTACCGCGGGTTGTCCGAGGGCGTGAAGCGCGGCGTGGCGAACGTCGGTGCGCACATTCGCCTTGCGAGCCGCTCCCGTGAGCGTGTCGCGCACCGTCCACAGCACGTCGCTGGGTGATCCAGCTGTGGAGTCTCCGGAGGCGGGCGTCGGGGACTCCGATAGTGGAAAGGACGGATTTTGGACCAGTGGCGGAATTGCCACTGCTCCACCACCCGACACCACGGATGGCGGAAGCTGAAGCAGGGGAGGCAACAAAAGTGCCTGGTGGTGGTGGTGGTTGTGGTGGTGTTGGAGGAGAGAAGGGTTGTTGTTGTTGTTGGTGTTGGTGTTGGTGTTGGTGTTGGCGGTGGTGTTGGCGGTGGTGGCAATAGTGTTGTTTGTGTCGCCGTGGCCGTAACCCGTGACCGAGGAGCCAGCGACGGATTGTTGTCCGAGGGCGCTCCCACACGGTTTGCAGATTTTATCGCGCGGCCAATCGACCAATAGACCCATGGTGCTGGAGACGTGATCCTGCTGGCCCAGACTCTGATTTTGGTCGTGCAGTTGCCGCACGCCATCGAGGAGCTTTTGCAGCAGCTGCGGCGTCGCATCGCGTGCCAAGCGCACCAATTCCTGGCTATACGCGCCGTCTGCGCCGTCGTTGTCGCCGTCGGCTACCTGCGTCGTCGCGGGAGCGCGGGCCATCGACAAGAGCCGCTCAAAGCAGTGCTGCATGAGTCCCAGGGCCAAGGTGCTATTCGATCGCTTTCCAATGTTTAGGCAGCAACTGCGCTCTTGGCAAACGCCAGCGTGTAGGAATGCATTGGCCACCGCACGTCGCGCTTCGATGCGCAAGTGCGGCTTTAGGGACTTGTTCATCGACTTGCCCATCCAGTCAAAGTTGGTTTCGAGGTAGCCCACAATGCGCTGATACTTTTGAACTTGCGCGGGAGAACCCTCGACGCGCTTGGCCGTCTCATTCTTGACAATCGTGTCCAGTTTTCCCTGGACACCGCCCAAATCCATGCGTCGCGAGACCGATTGCGACATGCGCGTGCCGCCCGCGCCCGCAAGGAGCCGCCGGCGGCGCTCCTCGGGCGTCTCGCCGCCTCGCGCTGCGGCCATCGCCGACTCCTTTTCGGCATCTCGCGTCCAGTGATCGGCCACGTCGGTGTTGTCGTCCTCTCGCGCGCAGTAGCCCTGACGATCCAAGGAAATTGTTTGCTGCCGATCCGCGATGCCACAGTCGTCGCAAACGTCAAAGCCGTCATTGCCAGGGACGAGTTTGGAATCGTCGGTGGTTCCGCACCCGCGGCAGCTCCACTTTACAGGCAACGGAGTCGTTTCTGGCGAGCTCGTGCACGCTGCGTCCGTTGGCACGCTTGGGCCGGGAAGAGCGAGGTCCGCCGGGGCCGATGCAGATTTGGTCAGTGGCAACGGCGCGAGGGTGGCACTGCCACCAGGGAAGATCTGCATGTAGTCGAACGGGTCCGCAATGCTGAACCCGAATCGCGCATCGGCACACCTCGATCTCAAAGGGTTGCTCGTATACCGGTCTCCACCACCACTGCCACCACCACCACCACCACCACTGCCACTGCCGCAACCACTGCCACTGCCGCAACCACCACTGCCACCACCAACCCCCGACGGGCGGGTCACCCGGGCCAAGAGCTTTGCGCGAGCCTCTCGTCCCTGTTGCAAGGCCACCGACGTACCCATGGACCGCGACTTTCGGATGCCCAGAAGCGAAGCATTGCTTACGCCGCCGCCAATCTGCGCGGGTGCCGATCCCACCGAGGCGAGCGAAGCCGACGACAAGCGCCCGGTTTCACCACCGACCAGTAGCTGCGAAGACGGCGTGGGAGAAATGGGAAGAAACGTGTGCCTCGTCATCAACGAGCTCAGCGACGATTGCGAACGGGGAGAGAGCGAAGACATGGACGACATGCTCGTTATCGAGTTTCGACTGCTCACCCCGTCGGGAGAGTAGCAGCTGCTCTGGCTGCTGTCCAAGGAGGCGGAGTGTCGGTTCCACCGAGTGCCCGATCGGTAAGCCATTGGCAGCACAGCTCAATCTACGGGACGCTATGTGTCGGCGGCTCCTGGTTGCACTTTCAGGTGCCCCAATGCGAGCGGCGCTGTGATAATTGAAAGAAGCGTTTCGGACAAACCGCAAGGAACACGACTACTTGTGATGACCGCGGTGGCGATCAAATCCGCCCGCCTGTGCCGCGTGCACGCGCAAACGCAGACGTGCGCGCGAACGCGCAAGCGCACGCGACCGTTTGAGTCCGACTCTCTACGGGCAAATACGTCCTGCGAGGTGCGCGGCGCGCGTCGTGCGCCCCGCCACCGTGTGCGTACGCGCACACGGTGGGCCTGCTTGCGGCGCGTGCGGGTGTGTGCGTGCATAAAAAGCGCAAATGGCCGCCTTCTTCAGCGCCATCGGCCTCTCGGCCACCGGGCCCATTGTGGGCGGCGTGTGGGCGACGGTGCAAAGCGCGGCCATGGGCGGCGCAGCGGCGCCGGCGGCGGCCTTGGCCATGCCGATCATCTTTTCCGTGGCTGGTGTGTGCCTCTTGGCCGCCGGCGCGGCGTTAATTGCACGCGAATACGCTGACGCACAAAAACACTCGATGGGCACGCCGACCACCGAGGAGCACGATCCAAAGAACACGTACGTCATCGTCACGCACAACTGGGGAACGATCGAATACCGCGAGTTTTCGGGCTTTGACGAGGCCATAGACGCGTTCCGTGGCGGCCGGAAGCTGCGGCGCGTTCTCGTGCGTCTCAACCACGAGGGCGAGCCCGACAAGGACAATGGGCACGGCTGGCGGCTGCCTTGGGACGAGCTCGCTCACGCGGGATGGGGCCCCATCTGGGACAATGGCCTGCGATGGAACCTGCTGCGCCGCCTCGGGCGCGCTTAGAAAAGGGCACGTACGTGTTTGCGTTTTACGTCGTCGCGCGCGACGCGTGAACGCCGCGTAAAGTGTTTGGGGAAACGGTGCAGTGTTTGCTTTTAGCGTCGCCGCTCACCACTCGCCGCACTCACTGCGCGCCAACAAATATCGCCACTCTACGGGCAAATACGCGCGAGCCGCTAAAAACCACGCGATTCCCGCCGCGCCAGCCGGAGCAAGCACCGCGTCCGTGGCTGTGTGCGTGAATGGTGGCGGCCGCTTGATGCGCAGACGAGAGCTCACGCTAGTCGGAATGACGCTTGCCTCAACGACCGATGCCGAGGATACAATGGTCGACTTTTCAAATGCGACGCTCTATCTCTCGGGAATGCAAACCGTGTTCACCGTGGTCACGGTTGCCAGTATCTCGGTACTCGCGTGCTGGGCGGTGCCCGAGGGCGGTGTTTCGGCCGTGCGCACGCTCGCCATGTGCACTGCCGCCGGCGCTGTGCTCATGCGCACCCCACTACGAATCGGTCGTGCTCACGGCGTCAACGTGATCTTTTCGTCGCTTCAGCCCGCCGTCGCCTTCTACATAATGGCACTCATAGTAGAACAGCTTGTGCACACTTGTGCGACAACGACTGTAGACGCGCCGTCGTGGAGACGCGTAGTCTTTCATGGCGCCATCCTTGTCATGTGCGCCGCTGGATTGGCGCGCGCGAGGACGCCAATGCGCGACACCGATGTCCCCTTTTTGGTCACTGCGGGTGCCCTTCTCACCATTGCCGTGCTTCCACCGCCGAGTCTGGCCCTTGTTGGGCCACTGTGTCAATCTGTAAGCGCATGGGAAGCCGCCGAGCGCTGCTTGCGCGCATTCGTCTTTGCGGTCTTGTACAGCGTGCACGTCTACTCGTCCATTTCGACAAACAGTCCGACGAGGGCCGAGTCGATGGTCGTGATCACGCGCTCGGCGGCGGCCGCGATTTGGACCATGGGTGCCCACCTTTTTTGGCTGCCCCTCGCCATCGTGCAGTGCATGGTGGTCATCGCGGCCCGGATCCGCCTTTCGAACACGGTTGCCTATCAGGCAGTAACCGATCGTCCGCTCTCGGCCCCGTCGGAGGAAGACGTTGGCGATGCCGCCTACCGAAGATCCATCACCGAAGAGGCCGACTTGGAACATGGCAGCACGAACCATGGTCACCACCAAGATCCGGTCGAGCACCAACGACGACTTTTGGCAGATCCGCAACACGCTCGCGGTGGAATGTCCGATGCCCTGTTTTCAAAAGTGGTGCTGCCGGTCGCGCTGCACCCCTCGCAAGCGGCGCCGGTGGGGTCTCTCGCGCCTCCTCTCGATCGCCGATCCCCACGGCCAAGCTCGAGAAACGCAGAGGAAGACTCGCCAGACGCGGTTCCGGCGGTGGATGCGGGTTTTGGGCCCTTGCGGTTTCGCGAAGTTCAAGGCGACCCAGCTGTGGCCGCGTCGCACCACCAGCCAACCGCCGCGTCGTCTTCGTCGTCGTCCTCAGTGGCCCAGCAAGGGCTCCGAGCGGTGGACATGACGAAAGAGCGCATGCGCGACATTGTCAATGCGCTCGACTCTGAGCCGTAGACGAGGCGCGTGCGCTAATGCGCCTCGATTTAAAAAAAACGGTTCCAAGGGGGTCGTCCTTTTCTCCCGGAATGCCCTCGCAGAGAAAATGGACGAGCTCCGAAAAAAGAAGCGTGGGCGCAAGGCAGGGATGGAAGTGTGCCCACTGTGACGCGATGCTGCCTGCGACCTTTGAGGTCGACCACGTCCAGGCGCTTCATCTTGGCGGCGCCGACTGCCTTGAGACGAATTCCAAGGCTTTGTGCAACTTGTGTCATTCGAGAAAGACGCTCCGGGAGCGCATGGACCTGGAGCGGCGGCGCACAGAGGCCATTCTCAAGGCCAAGGCCGAAGTCAAGGCGGAGATCATGGCCTCGCGTCCGCCGCTCAAGGGAAGGGAACCCTTGCTGCCACCCGAACCCGGCGTCGAGTTTGAGTCGAATCGATTCTTAAAGTTTGCGTTTGTGAATGAATCGCGAAGACGGTAGCTAGCACGTGTCATGTGATTGTTTATTAGGAAAAAAACCTCAAACACCGCTGCTACCCCATATCATGCCCTCAGTCAGCACGTGCGCGATGACGACTCGCTGCGCCGCCTCGCTGACGGTGACGGTGCGTGTACGCCCAAGAAGGTTCCAGGCCCCCAAGGTGGCCAAGAAGGCCATGCCCAATCCGGCATAGCGAGCGCGCATCCAGCATCGAAGGTAGTGCGAGGGCGTGTGCACGCCTGCCAAGTAGGCCAACATGAGCTCGAGGCCTCGTTGCACACTGACGAATTGCCACACGAGCCCGGCGATCACGTGCAGCGAAATCGAGCCCATGAGGCCGAGGTCTTCGGCAAAGTGAACCCACGAGAAGAAGGCGAAGATGGGTGTTACTGTGCGTGCCGGCAGCAGGGCGGCGGCGAGGTACGCCAGCGGCCAGGTGCGGGTATCCAAGTCTGTCGCGCCGTGTGAGACCACAAGCGCCACAATCGGCCGCAACCAGGCGTCGAACACAAAGGCGTACGCGGGCATTCGCCCTTGGCGAAGTGGAAACTCCCATCGCTTTTTACACGCACGCACACTCGTGAGCGTCTCCTAGCGAACGGTCAGGGTCCAGCCGGCCTTGGGGGCCACCGCCCGCAGGTGGGCGAGGTTTTGGGCGCCCTCCCTGGAGTGGTAGTAGAGCACGTGCACGATCGGCCCGTGCG
>Ga0233444_10005639_pt1 | contig 11474 bp, 8 predicted proteins | sample SI_124_October20_6_FD_182792 | JGI IMG/M metagenome (GOLD analysis project Ga0233444, IMG submission 182792) | Seawater microbial communities from Saanich Inlet, British Columbia, Canada - SI_124_October2016_10_MG | ecosystem: Environmental > Aquatic > Marine > Inlet | place: Canada: British...
CGTAGATATGACCGTCTTCAATTTCTCCTTGCATTTCCCATACCCCATCAGTTTCCACAAATGCTGGCAATGGTTGAATCACATCATCCATGTGTTGGATCGAGCGTGCTCGAAGAACATCTGCAACCTCATCCAAGCATCTGTTCGCTTCGGATACAATTGATTCAATACTCAATGGCTCTTTCCCACCAGTTCTTTTGGTTGCAAATGTGTTGCCTTCAGCAATATCTCTCGGTCCAATGTCGAGACGCAATGGAACACCTTTGATTTCCCAATCATAGTATTTCTGACCAGGATGTAGGTCACGTGAATCAACGTGAACACGTAGGCCAGCATTACGCAATGTATCTGCAACTTCGTGAGAGATGGCTACTGTATCGACATCTGAATTTTTGCGAATCATTGGACAGATGACTACCTGCCAAGGTGCAATTGCTGGGGGCATAATCAATCCTGAATCGTCTCCATGCATTCCTACGACTGCTCCGAGCAATCGTTCTGACATACCGTACGTTGTTTGATGAACATGTTGTTGTTTAGCATCTAAATTTTCGTAAGTGATGTCAAAGGCCTTTGCCCATTGATCTTGATAGTGATGGCAACTTGCAACTTGCAATGTTCTGCCATTTGGCATAATAGCATCGATACCTATTGTGTAGTGTGCTCCTGGGAACGTATCCCAAATCGGTCGCTTGGCCTTGATGATTGGTAAACATAGAATGTTCATGATTTTATCAACAATCTCTAAATCTTGTTGGATTTGTTGTGTAGCATCTTCTTCCGTTGCATGAGCGGTATGTGCTTCAAAGAAATGTATTTCACGAACTCGAATAAATGAACGTGTTTGTTTTGTTTCATACCGAAACGTATTGACCATTTGGTACACTTTGAGAGGTAAATCCTTGTGTGAACGAATCCAAAGAGGGAACATCGTGTACATCGCTGTTTCACTTGTAGGTCTGAGGAACATAGGGACATCAAGTTCATTTTCTCCTGCGTGCTTTACCCAATAGACTTCTTTTTTGAATCCAGCTTCATCTTCTTCATCTCTGAGTTCATCTGGATCAACTCCTTCTTCACGAGCTCGTTTTAATCGTGCAACAAGAGCATTTTCCTTTTCAAGTAAATCTTCAGGAATTAACAGAGGAAAATTCACTTCTTCATGTCCAGTGCGATCCATTTCCGTATGTGTCAATGCGTCGATTTGTCGCATAGCTTTCCAGCCATACGGTCGCCACACATCCATTCCTTTGATTGGATAGCGTTTGTCTACGAGATCTGCAGCCTCGACAATAAATGGATACCAAGCATTGAAATCTTCGACTTTCGATGGAATTCCTCGCTTTGCCTTTGCTGGATTGCCCATGAATGATTGGTCGAACCTCTTGCTCATCAAGATGACGGCGGAATTTCCACAGATTTAGAGGAAATGAGGGCAATGACTGCAGCCCCGCACCAAACGACTTCCAGTATGAAAAATGCCCATTCAGAAATCAAATATGCGCGGATGGCGAGTAATCCTGAACCAAATGCCATGAGTAGGAGATAGATTATACCTTTACTCGATAACGTATCTCTCGTCTCCAATAAAAAAGCCAAGAGAATACTGGCCATACCGATGTATGCCAAAAGTTCTGAAAATAGATCCGACATATCATCACGATGATTTACGCAACAAGAAGATGGCGGCTAGAAAAGAAACACAAGCCACAATGTCAGGAATTCCGATGATACTTTCTGTGACAGGTTGACTCCACCCGTTTATTGAATCGAGTTGGTATAGTTCCATCAAATTCATTTTCGTGTTTCCTTCATCAGAACATGCGGCAGTGCATGCCGAACCAACAAGGGATGAGAATACACCGAAGAGATTGGCTACAACAAATACGAGACCTGCTATGGACATGTAACTTAACGCACCAAAGGATTTGGATTTCCCTTCGATAGGTGGTAAAGGCATTGGCAAAGATGGCAATGGGACTTCTGGAGATGGAGCTGGTGGGTGTTCAAGAGCAACATCACCAATCACTTCTATCATCATATCAGTTGAAGGTAGAGGGGCAGAAGGAAGTGCGGTTTCCTCAAAATCTCTCAATTTCTTTGGAGCAACTGCTTGTATCTTGATGCCGTAAAGACGGTCTGCGAGGGATGCCAGTGTCGGGTCTCCAGCAAGATCAGCAGCATCAAGTTCTCCATCGAGAAGTTGTTGTAACCGTTCTTGTACAGTCGTCATTCTGAGGCCTCGCTGTGATGTGCTGGAAGCCCATCATTGATGAAGCCTCCTTTTGCAAGATGTTCGATAATTCAAGCGTTTCCAGCGGCTTCAACTTCTGCCCAGTCCCTCATGAATCCTTCCAACCCACGGTCAGTTAGTGGGTGAGTCATCAATTGCTTGAAAATTTTTGCTGGCATTGTTGCTGTGTGCGCTCCCAATTGCATGCATTGGAGCATGTGAGTTGGGTGGCGAATGGAAGCTGCAAGGACTTTGGTGGAAATATCATATTTTGACCAGGTCTCCATTATTTCAGCAATTAAATTCATTCCGTCATGGCCAGTATCATCGATTCGACCAATGAAAGGTGATACGTATGTAGCACCAGCTTTAGCAGCCATGAGGGCTTGAGATGTTGAAAAAATCAAGGTTACGTTCGTATCAATTCCCTCTTCAGTGAGAACTTTAGTTGCAGCAAGGCCTTCTGGAGTGCATGGGATTTTGATAATCACGTTATCTGGCAATTCACTTTTGAGTTGCCGCGCTTGCTCCAACATTCCAGCAGTATCCATTGCTGTTACTTCTGCTGAAATAGGCCCTGAACAGATGCTCGCTATTTCTCGAACAACTTCTTTGAAATCTCTTCCACTTTTCTTAATGAGCGATGGGTTGGTTGTTACGCCATCGAGTATACCCCAGGCAGCTATTTCTCGAATTTCATCTACGTCGGCTGTATCAAGGAAGAACTCCATAGAGAACGCTCGAGTGGACGCTCCTTCAATGTGACGGATGCCTTACTTGCGTTGAATTGCACGACGTGCAGCGTTTGCAATGTGAGGTGCACTCAATTCCATTATTTCGAGCATCTCATCAGATTGTCCGGATTCACCGAAGCGATCTTTGACTCCAACACGTTCCAATGGTGTCGAAGAAGTCATTGAGAGATGCTCCGCAACTGCTCCACCGAGACCACCAATAATTGAGTGGTCCTCTGCTGTAACGATGCATCCGCAACGCTTAGCAATATTATCGATGAGAATTGTGTCTAATGGTTTGATTGTATGCATGTCGACTACAGTCGCATTTATTCCCTCTTCAGCAAGCATTTCTGCGGCCTTTAGGGCTTCTGAGACCAGAACTCCACATGCTACAATTGCTACATCATTGCCATTTTTGAGTTCAATACCTTTGCCGATTTGAATCGAATCTTCTGGCACGTCATCATACAAGACAGGTGTTTTGTTTCGTGCAGTTCGCATGTAAGATGGATTTGGAGATGCAGCAAGGCGCTTGGTTAGAATGAGAGTACTTACTTCATCGCTTGGGTGCATTACTGTGACGTTAGGAAGCGTTCTGAAGATTGCCAAATCTTCTATGGATTGAGCAGAGGAACCATCAGTACCGGTGTGTGTACCACCATGGGAACCGCAAAGATGGACTGCAAGGTTAGGTCGAGCAACACCATTTCTCATTTGTTCAAAGGCTCGTTCTGTGAATATGGCAAATGTTGATGCAAACGGAATATATCCACTTGACGCCATACCGGCTGCAACTAGGAGCATGTTCTGTTCTCCAATTCCGCAAGAAATTGTTCGTTCAGGATACGCCTTTCTAAAATGGAGGGATTTCGTAGATTTTCCAAGATCTGCTTCAAGAACAACGACCTTTTCATTTTCTGCAAGTTCTAACAATGCTTGCCCGTATCCGTCACGGGTGGCTGCCATTCGAGTCAAACACTCACCCCCAATTCTGTAAGTGCTTGAGCATACTGCTCATCGTTTGGAGCGGCTCCATGGAATGCAGGATTGTCTTCCATGAATGACACACCCTTTCCTTTAACAGTGTGTGCAATTAGAATTGATGGTCCGTCATTTGTTTCTGAAAGGTAATTCATACCTTCAACAACTTCCTTCATGTCATGACCATCAATTTCCTTTACATTCCATCCAAATGCTCTCCATTTAGCAGGAATATCGAACATTCGCATTTGTGTTTCACAAAAATCATCGTTCTGAATTCGATTACGGTCGAGGATAACTTTGAGATTTCCGAGTTCATGGTGAGCGGCCGCCATTGCAGCCTCCCAAACTGACCCTTCCTGTATTTCACCGTCGCCCAGCATGACGAATGCTCTTCTTTCACTTCCATCGAGTTTTGCTGCGATAGCACATCCCATACCATATGAAAGACCCATTCCTAGACTTCCTGCGCTGAAATCAACTCCTGGGCACCACTTCATGTCAACGTGACCTTGGCATACTCCGCCAAGAACACGATAGGTGGTCAAATCTTCGTGAGAGATGAATCCTCTTTCAGCAAGAAGAGCGTACATTCCAGGGGATGCGTGCCCTTTTGAAAGAATGAATCTGTCACGATCTTCCCAATTAGGCTGGTCAGGACGGACTCTCATTGTTGTTCCATAAAGACCTGCTAACAAATCGATTTCAGACAAAGATCCACCTGGATGGCCTGCTTGAGCTCTGTAAACCATCTTAACAATTTCAATTCTACACTTTCGTGCAAGTTCTTCCAATTCTTCGATAGTGTGTTGCATGGGCACCAGTAATACTATGCCATCGCCTTTGGCCTTTGATAATTCCCGTGGGTATTACTTTGAATTTGGAACGAAAGAACGGACAAATTTTTTCACAGCATGGCTAGCAGTGGCCAATATTTCCTTGCCTAAGTGGCCACCACTTGGCAAAGCCCTTGTTGCTAGCCACAAAAAGACGCCAACAAACCATCCAAAGAAGAGTAATGAGAGTCCTTGTGGTAATTCTGTTATACTGAATAATACATTAAGTTTGATTTCGAGCACTATTAATACTGCAATTAAAACGCCCAAAATGGATTCACCTGCAATGAACCCTGCGCCTATGAGGACGCCTCTGCTTTCGACTTCGTATGCGGCTTGTTTAGCATCATCTGATGGCTCTCTATCCAGGGTTCCATCGATTCGTAAATATGCCGACCCGATTGCTAAAGATGATAAGATTCCACCGAGCATAATTGGAACACTCAAGCCAAGAGGCAAATATATTCCAATTGCAACAGACATGACTGGCATGGCAAGACGAATCAAAACCACCGCCAATGCTGCCCCTAGGAAGACCATCGGTAGGTTCATGTCGCCAACAAAAGCTCCTTTCACAATTGCTCCAATTAGTTCTGCTTGTGGAGCAAACAATGCATCACTGCAATCATAGAGGTTGGATGAGTCTGGACCTTCAGACGCAATAATTCGATCGTTAGTCGCTATACAAGCAGTTGACGAAATCTGGAAGGCGTTATGGAGGAGACTAATTGTCGGCCCAATAACAAACGCACCTGTAATGACTCCAATGATTTCAGCAATTTGTTGACGCCATGGTGTTGCTCCAACCATATGCCCGGTCTTCAGATCTTGCATCACGTCTCCTGCAATAGCTGCGCTGCTTGCAACTACTGCCGCAATGAGCAATGTTGCATACATCAGTTCCTCTTGTCCAAGACCGAGGAAATATGAACCTACAATCCATACAAGTCCAACTGTGAATAGTAGTGTAGCAATTGTCATTCCAGATACGGGTGAATTGCTCGAACCAACAACGCCTGCGATGTAGCCTGCGACTGCTGCAAAGAAGAAGGCGACAACAGCCAAGAACAAGGCTCCTGCCAGGGATAGTATCAATGAACCTGTGATGTACCAATAGAAGAAGAATGTAAGCAAAACAAGTACACCACATACGAAAGTGACCCACTTCATCGGCAAATCTTTCTCTGTTCTCAAATGATACTCGTTTTCCGATTCACTCTGCTTAAAAGATTTCATCAGTCCAGTAAAAATTGTCTTGCGCATGCTCCAAAGCGTGTATATGCCCCCAACAACCATCGCCCCAACGCCAACATAACGAACTTGTTCTAGCCATAAGGTATCAAAACCTTCAGCAAGGGATCTCGATTGTGGCCATCCGTTTAGGTAGCCCAAGAGTGGTACAAGAACAACGAAGCCAATGACTCCTCCTAAGAAAATAAACGAAGCAATACGGATGCCAACTATGAAACCCACAGAAAGTAAAGCAATGGATAAATCCATTCCAGCATACATTCGGGTTTTAAACAATTCAATTGCAGTTTCCGCAGAACTATGAGTGATTTTGAATCCTTTTACCATGAGGCCGTAGAGTGCTCCGATGCCGAGAGCATACACAATGGCAAGTGCTCCGCTGCCACCTTCTTCTCCTGCAACGAGAACTTCACGACAAGCAACACCTTCGGGATAAGGAAGTGCTTCTTCTACAATGAAAAGTCGTCGTAGTGCAATGGTGAACATTGTTCCTAGCAATCCACCAAGTAGAGCGATTGCCAAAGTAGGGAACCATTGTATGTCGACCCAAATTCCGATAACAAGCATTGCGGGAACAGTAAATATTACTCCAGCAGCAAGAGATTCACCAGCACTTGCCATTGTTTGAACGGCGTTATTTTCAAGTATACTGACGTCCTTGAACAAACTTCGCAAAATTAGCATGGACATCACAGCCGCAGGTATGCTTGCGGATACAGTCATGCCAGCATAGAGTCCAAGGTACGCATTTGCAGCAGTCATGAGTATACCCAGGAGAATACCGACAACAATCGCTCTTAGTGTCAACTCTAATGGTTGTTCATCGGCTGGAATATACGGTCCATCCAATGCGCTCATACCCCTGCCAGATGTTGGTGGTTTGAGAAAGATTCGGATGTTAATGTTGGCAAATTGAATCAAATTGGATGGATTATTTTCATGGGAAGTCCTCCATTATAATCATAAATCACAATGTTTCCGAAGGAAACGGGTAATCCTTGGTTTCGACCAATTTGATTTCCATGGGTGATGGATTTGGTTCAACAAAATTGGCACGCAATGGACAGTGCAGAAGCACTAGCAACTCTTGATTCTGACCCGCAAGGACTCGCCCAATCCGATATAATTCACAGGATGGAAAAATACGGTCCGAATCAACTCGCTCAACCTGAGCCAACATCGGCTATACTTCGATTCCTGAGCCAATACAATGATCCACTCAATTATTTACTGATTGGAGCAGCCCTCGTCGCACTAGCGATTCATCCTGAACAACCCGGAGATGCGATTTTTATCTTCCTTGTACTCACAGCTAACGCAGTTTTTGGTTTTTGGCAAGAAGGCCAAGCAGAACAAGCGATGGATGCTTTGAAACAAATGAGTATCTCAAATTGTGTCACAATACGCGATGGGTATGAATCAGAAATCCCTACAGATTCACTTGTACCAGGAGACATTGTTAAACTCGAAGAAGGACTGAATGTTCCGGCTGATATTCGATTGCTTGAGGTTTATCAATGTCGAGTAGATGAGTCTGCCTTGACTGGGGAATCAGAACCCATCACGAAACGCGTGAACGCTTTAGATCCAAACACACTACTTGCAGATCGCAGGAACATGATGTACATGGGTACAACTGTCTCTACTGGAAGAGCCATTGGACTTGTTGTAGAAACTGGTATGCAAACTCAACTCGGCCACATTGCAAGTGATATCTCTGAAGCGACAACTCCAAAGACTCCTCTTGAATTAAAGTTGGAATCCTTAGGAAGATTCCTTGGATTCATCGCTTTAATTGTAGCCGTATTGTTGGTTTCGATTAAAATGATACTTGCGTATGGTGGCAGTGAAAGTCTATGGGAAGTTGCTGTAGATCAATTCATCGTCGCCATTGCTATATTTGTAGCAATTGTTCCTGAAGGGCTTCCAATCATTCTCGTCATAACACTCGCACTTGGAATGCGGAATATGGCGCGTCACAAGGCAATTATTCGCCGGATGAAGGCTGTAGAAACGTTGGGGTCGACCACTGTAATCTGTTCGGATAAGACAGGTACGCTGACTAAAAACGAAATGACAGTACGTCAATTGCACACTGTGGACAGCCTCTACGATGTCAGTGGAGATGGGTTCAGCCCAAAGGGAACCCTCATTGGAAAGGAAGGAGAACTTTCTGACCAAGAAATGTCATCTCTTCAAAGCAATCAATCATTCAGACTCCTTGCAGCATGTCTTTCTCTTTGTCATAATTCTCAAATTTCCAAAGTCGAAGGTCGATGGTCTGCAATAGGCGATCCAACTGATTCTGCATGTGCAGTACTTGGTTGGAAGTTGAATGGACACATCGGTAAATTTGCTCAACGTCATCCGCGTGTCCACGAGTTCTTCTTCAACACAGATCGAAAAAGAATGTCTGTAATCCATGAGTATGAAGGCGAAAGATGGGTCTTTGTCAAAGGAGCAGCAGGTGGATTCGTACCAATTACAACGCACCGTTTCAAGGATGGAAAGGTCGTGCCAATCGAGAAGATTGATTTTGAGGATGCTCAAAAAGTGAACGAATCAATGGGCTCTAAATCGATGAGAGTCATCGCTTTAGCAGCAAGAAAATTGGAACCTGGCGAAGACGTAGAAGATGTTGAAGCTGTTGAAAATGGTTTGATTTTCCTCGGTCTTGTGGGCATCATGGATCCTCCTCGACCTGAAGTAAGAGAGGCAATCAAAATCTGCCAAGATGCTGGAATCAAAGTCAAGATGATCACTGGTGACCACCATCTCACAGCTTCTGCAATTGGAAAGGAACTTGCAATCAATACATCTTCAGAATCACCAGTAAGTGGGGAAGAACTTAGGCAAATGTCTGATGAAGAACTTTCTAATTCGGTGGAACGGTCAATATTCTCTCGAGTTACACCTGACCAAAAAATGAGAATTGTAGCCTCCTTACAAGAAAAAGGAGAAATCGTTGCAATGACTGGCGATGGTGTGAACGACGCTCCTGCTTTATCAGGTGCCAATATTGGTATTGCGATGGGAATTGCAGGAACTGACGTGGCTAAAGATGCTGCAGATATGGTTCTCCAAGATGATAACTTTGCAAATATTGTTCATGCCATTGAAGAGGGTCGAAAAATCTACCAAAATATTCGGAACTTTGTACGATATCAAGTTTCAACAAATGTAGCGGCCGTTGCACTCATTGTTATTTCAACGTTCATCTTTGGATGGAATTTACCATTGACTGCAACTCAAATCTTAGTGATTAACATCCTTATGGATGGTCCTCCAGCAGTAGCACTAGGTGTTGAAAAGCGCCATGGGAATGTCATGTCAAGACCACCAAGGCCTGTAGATGAAGGATTGCCAAATTCACGGGATATTAGTCTCATATTCTATCTAGGTGCTGTGATGGTTATTGGAACCCTCATCATCTTCTACCTATCTGGTGGCGGAGTAATCACAGATGACACATGTTCTCTCGCTCCTTTCGCAACAGCATCGGATGTCAGTTTTGACGTAGATGCTTGTCTCGATAATAATGAGGCGGCAGTAGCTGGCTGGAATAATTATGCTGATGATTTGTTTGCACAAGCTCAGACAATGACGTTTGCTGTGTTCATTGTGTATCAGTTGTTCAACGTACTCAATTGCAGATCGGGTGATGCCAGTTTGTTCACTCTCGGCATGTTCTCTAACAAGGCGATCAATTACGCAATTCTGATTTCAGCAAGCCTCCTCTTTGTCTTTGTCCACTTTGCTACGAGCACGATTCCACTCGTTGGTATCGAATTTGGAAATCTACTCAGTACAACCTCACTTGAATCCTTTGACTGGCTTGTATTGACTCTTGTAGCCTCTACGGTATTCTTGATTGAAGAATTTAGGAAGTTTATGGTTAAAGTGGGCTTCTTCAACGTTCGTCGCTAGTTGTGGTCTTATCCACATCTTGATGAAGAATGAGCGTGAGGCCAGCCCATGTCAAGTTGGGAATCCGCGATGGTTGATGCGGATCGGAACAAGGATTGGCGGGAACGCCTCAAAGCCTCGATAAGCCAAACAAAATGGTCTGAATCATTACAGCCTATCGTTGATAAAATTATGACAAATATACAATTAGATGTGGAAGATGGTTGCATCCTTTTTGAGACAAATAATCTCAACGAGCTAGGCCACCTTGCAAATCTCCATAAAATTGCAATGTTTGGTAATAATGCATATTTCAATTCGAACGTGCACATTAATCAAACCAACATTTGTGTTCTTGCATGTCGATTTTGTGCGTTTAGAAGAGGTCCAAAAGCATCTGATGCTTATGCGATGTCAATAGAAACGTACCTCTCTGAACTGGATAAATTTTCATCATTCGTCAACGAGGTTCATTCAGTTGGTGGCCTTCATCCTGAGTGGGATGTCGACCATTATTGTGACCTTTTTAGAAAAGTGAAAGAAGACCACCCCCATATCTCGATAAAAGCTTTGACGGCTGTCGAAATCAAGCATCTTTCGCAAGTATCCAGTCTTTCGATTAAAGACACGTTGCTGAAACTTCGAGATGCAGGTTTGACATCTTTGCCAGGTGGCGGTGCTGAAATTCTTGATGATGATGTTCGACAAATCATCTGTAACGGGAAAGAGTCGAGTCAAGAATATCTGGACATTCATGAAACCGCTCATGCAATTGGTTTGCCAAGCAATTGTACAATGCTTTTCGGTACGATTGAAACGGCAAAGCAACGCGTTGAACACATGATTCAATTGAGGGATCTGGCTACCAGGACCAAAGGATTCCAATGCTTTGTTCCTTATCCGTTTCTACCCGACTCCACTAGGTTGCCAATGGCTCAATTATCAACAGGACAAGAGATTCTCAGAGTAATTGCAATCTCTCGTATTATGCTCGATAGCATACCGCACATCAAAGCATACAGAATGAACATTGGCGATTCTATGGCCGAACTTGCATTACAATTCGGGGCAGATGACATAGATGGGACTGTGAAGCAAGAATCCATAATGCATCTCGCAGGGTCGAAAACACCTCTTGACTACGGCGTAAACCAACTTGCTAAGCTTGTGACCCAGTCAGGAAACATTCCAGTTAAACGGAATACAATATACACCGAATTTGAAGAATTTGTACCTGCGAAACAACCACGTAGACTCCCAGTTGTTTGAGGATTTATCATGAAGACTGGAACAGATTTATTGTGGGCAAATACGATTGGTAGAGTTGCCTTCATGAATTGTGATCCCTTGTTTTTAGGTCTTGATCCTAAATTCAACGTCTTACCAGCACCGCCGTCATGGCTAACAGGTCACCTACTGAGAAGAGACTGCGTACTCGCTCCCATACCTGCAGCAGACTTTGCACGACACCATCAGGATTTGATACTCATTCCTGAAATTGGTATCAGTTCAAAGGGAGAAGTTGGAAGC
>Ga0233444_10005644_pt1 | contig 11470 bp, 11 predicted proteins | sample SI_124_October20_6_FD_182792 | JGI IMG/M metagenome (GOLD analysis project Ga0233444, IMG submission 182792) | Seawater microbial communities from Saanich Inlet, British Columbia, Canada - SI_124_October2016_10_MG | ecosystem: Environmental > Aquatic > Marine > Inlet | place: Canada: British...
ATTTTCTTCTTTAATAGCTTTGCGTAATAAAAGTCAATAGAAGAAAATATTTTTTAGTAGGAGTGTTTTTTTGCAACAATTGATTAAATATTAAAATAAAAGAACTATTAAGCTGGTAATTGCTATTAAACCTACTCCTGTGTAGGCAAGTTTATATCTATAAACGTGATCTTTTATTTTTTTCAAACCTGATTCTTTATAACTTAGACCACCTTCTAAATTGCTAGATTTGCTAAAACCTTGGCTTCTTCCTATTTTTAGAAATTTTGATTTTCTATGATCGTAAACTTCTTCTTTACTGTAATTTTCAAAATTTTTTAGATTTTTAATTATCGAATTTTTAAGATCTACTGAAATACTATCTGGATCTCTATGTGCACCACCTAAAGGTTCTGAAATAATTTCATCAATAACACCAAGTTTTAATAAATCTTTAGCAGTTAATTTCATTGCTTCGGCAGCTTGCAGTGATTTACTTGGGTCTCTCCAAAGAATTGATGCGCAACCCTCTGGTGATATTACAGAATAAATAGAATTTTCTAACATGATAACTTTATTTGAAGATGCTAAAGCAATAGCTCCTCCAGAACCACCTTCTCCAATTATTATTGAAATATTTGGAACAGTTAATGACATGCAACACTCAATTGAATTTGCTATTGCTGAAGCTTGACCTCTTTGTTCTGCCCCTAAACCTGGATAAGCACCAGGTGTATCAATAAAACTTACTACTGGAATTTGAAAACGATCTGCAAGCTTCATTAGTCTAATACATTTTCTATAACCTTCGGGGCGCATCATACCAAAATTTCTTTCTATTCTGCTATTCAAGTCTTCACCTTTTTCTTGACCAATAATTAAAACTGATTTGTTATCTATCAAACCAAATCCTGCAATAACTGATTTATCATCGCCAAAATATCTATCACCTGATAATAATGTGAATTGAGAGAAAATTTTCTTTATATAAAAATTTGCTTTTGGTCTGTCTTCGTGTCTTGCGACCTGAGTTCTTTGCCAGCTATTTAAATTAGCATAAGTTTCTTTTAATTTTTCGTTAATTTCATTTTGAGTATTTTTTATTTTATTAGTATCTACTTCTGAGATCCCTTCAGAACCAAAAGGACTTTTTAACTCATCAACTTCTTGTTCTAGAGCTTTAATTTTTTTTTCAAATTCTAAATAATTTTTCATAAATGTGTATTTTAATACTACTATTAATATATTATATTATAATGTAAAGATCGGTTCACTATGAGCGTAATAGATAAAAATGGCCTTAAAATTAGTTCAACTTTGTTTGAATTTATTAATAACGAGGTTTTACCAGGGACAGACATCAAATCAGATGATTTTTGGAATAAATTTGAAAAAATTGTCCATGAACTTTCGCCAATAAATAAAAGTTTAATAGAAAAAAGAGAAACCATACAAAAAAAAATTGATGAGTGGCACAAAATCAATAAAAGTAAAAATTTTGATAAAACAGTATATATAGCTTTTTTAAAATCAATTTCTTATATCGTTGAGGAAAAGGGAGATTTTAAAATAGAAACCTCTAATGTTGATTATGAAATTTCTTCTATAGCTGGGCCTCAACTAGTAGTTCCAGTTGATAATGCTAGATATGCCTTAAATGCTGCCAATGCGAGGTGGGGAAGTTTATACGACTCCTTGTATGGAACTGATATTATTCCTGGCGAAAAAGGCAAAGGCTATAATGAGGAAAGAGGAAAAAAGGTTATTAACTATGTTAAAAATTTCCTTGATGAAATATTTCCTCTATCTAATGCATCATGGAAAGAAATATCTAAAATACAAATTAAAGGAACTAATTTAGTGTGCCTTTCGAAAGATGAAGAAAATTTTCTAAAAGATAAAAAAAAATTTATAGGTTTTAACGGAGATAAAAGTAATCCATCGTCGATTCTTATAAAAAACAATAATCTTCATATTGATATTTTAATTGATCCTAATCACATAATTGGAAAATCAGACCAAGCATCAATTTCAGATGTTATAATGGAGTCTGCTTTATCTACAATTGTTGATAATGAAGACTCAGTCGCTGCAGTTGATAGTGAAGATAAAGTAAAATGTTATCGTAATTGGCTGGGTTTGATGAAGGGAAATTTAACAGCCAGTATAGAAAAAAATGGAAAGAAATTTGTAAGAAAACTAAATCCTGATAGAAATTATAATTCTAAAGATGGAAAAAAAATTAGCCTTAATGGTAGAGCACTTTTATTAAATCGAAATGTCGGTCATTTAATGACCAATCCAGCAATTATATTAAAAGATGGCTCTGAAATACCAGAAGGTATTATGGATTCTTTCATTGCTACATTATGTGCTTTACATGATTTTAAAAATAAAAATAATTCGAGAACTGGATCAGTTTATATTGTTAAACCTAAAATGCATGGTCCAGAAGAAGTGGCATTTACAAATACACTATTTGAAAAAGTAGAAGAAGCTTTAAATATTAAAAAGTATTCCATAAAAGTTGGTATTATGGATGAAGAAAGAAGAACAACGGTAAATTTAAAAGAATGTATAAGACAAGTAAAAAATAGAATTGTTTTTATTAATACTGGCTTTTTAGATCGAACTGGCGATGAGATGCATACTTCCTTTGAAGCTGGACCAATGATTTTTAAAGGTGAAATGAAAAAATCTACTTGGCTAAATACATATGAAGATTGGAACGTGGACATTGGTTTAAGTTGTGGTTTTTCTGGTAAAGCTCAAATTGGAAAGGGAATGTGGGCAATGCCAGATCAAATGTCGAATATGATGGATCAAAAAATAAGTCACCCTAAATCTGGGGCTAATTGTGCATGGGTTCCTTCTCCAACTGCAGCAACATTACACTCGATGCACTATCACAAAATAGATGTCTTTAAAGAGCAAGATAAAATTAAATCTAATAATAAAGCAAAGTTAGAAGATATTTTAGAGATACCAAGAGCTGATAGACCTAATTGGTCAACAGAAGATATTAATCGCGAATTAGAAAATAATGCACAAAGTATATTAGGTTATGTAGTTAGATGGATTGATCAAGGAGTAGGTTGTTCTAAAGTCCCAGACATTAATAATATTGGATTGATGGAAGACAGGGCAACTCTTAGAATTTCTTCTCAGCACATTGCTAATTGGTTACACCACGGAATCTGCACTAAAGAGGAAGTTTTAAAAGTTATGAAAAAAATGGCAACAATAGTAGATAAGCAGAATGAAAATGATGCAGCTTATACTCGAAACGGAAGATCTGGTTATACAAAAATGTCAGATGACTTTGAAAATTCATTAGCTTTCTCAGCTGCTTGTGATCTTGTTTTTAAAGGAAGAACACAACCCTCTGGTTATACGGAACCATTACTACATCAAAAAAGGTTAGAAAAAAAAGCCTCTAGTTAGTCTCCAGTAACAGGGACTCTATTCTTAAAAGCTGAAAATAAAGTACCGTCATCAAGTTGTTCAATTTCACCACCTACCGGCAGACCTTGAGCCAACTTTGTAATTATGAGCTTATCATGTTTAATAGTGTCTTCAATGTAATGGGCCGTTGTTTGGCCTTCAACTGTAGCACTTGTGGCTATAATAACTTCTTTAAGATTATTTTTTTTTATTCTTTTGACTAAAGACTCAATAAGAAGATTTTTTTGCTCATAATTTTCATTTGAATTTAATGTTCCGCCTAAAATATGGTAATGACCTTTATAAATATTCGCAGAGTCAATAACCCACATATCAGCTAGGTTTTCAACCACACAAATTTTATCATAAGAATTATCAGACGAACAAATACAAACTTTGTCAATAATCTTTAGATTTCCACAATCAATACATCTCACAACTTTTTTATAAACTTGAGCTAAAGATTTAGCTAAAGGCTTGACCATATTATCTTTATTATTAATTAATTTTAAAATTATTCTCTTAGCTGACTTTGGACCCAATCCTGGCAATTTTGAAAATTGCTGGATAAGTTCATTGATTTCTGGAATGTCGTTATCCATTAAAAAGGTAGTTTGAAATCTATAGGCAAATTTAGTCCACCAGTTGCTTTTGCTAATTCTTCAGCTGATTTCTTTTTTAAATTATCTTTTGCGTTGTTATAAGCAGCAATTATTAAATCATTAATAATTTCTTGACCTTCTTTTTTCGCTTCGTCACTAATTATAATAGATTTTAGTTCATAGTCGCCTGCTAAAATAACCTTTACAAGCTTACCTCCTGCTTCACCTTCAACTTCAATTTTTTTTATTTGATCTTGAGCTTCTTTCATTTTGTCTTGCATCATCTTGGCCTTTGATAACATATCAGAAAAATTAGTCATCTATTCTCCTTCTTTTAAATCAATAAGCTTCGCATCTGGAAAGGCTTGTTGAATGTCCTGCGCTATTTTACTTTTTTTAAATTTTTCAATTTTGTTAGTCTTTTCTTCTAAGCTTTTTTCATAAACACTTTTGGCTTCTGCGTTTTTACTTAAAGATATAATCCATCTCTCTCCTGTCCATATTAAAAGTTTTTCTGTAAGTGTCTTGATAAAATTTTTATTAAGCTTTTCATTAAAGCTAATATTAATAGTTCCTTTGTTGAAATTAACCAACTTCACATTTCTTTCAAGATCGTATTTTAACTCTATCTCTTTTTCTTTATTTGCTTGATCGATCAAATCTTGAAAGCTAGTAATTTCAATTTTAGATTTTAAATTATCTTTGCCTAAACTTTTTGCAGGACTAGTTTTTATTTGATTTATGCTTTTCAACTGATCTTTAATTTTGTTAGATATATTGCTATCTAATGGAGTTTCATCAATTTTTTTACCAATTAGATTCTCATTAGATAAATTATTCCTATAATTTTCTGTGTTTGAAGTTTCTTTTCTTTCTTCAATATTTTGCAAATGAACTAATTGCATAATGTACATTTCTAAAGTCAAATTTTCATTACCAACTATTCTAAGATCATCAATTGTTTTAATTGTTAGTTGCCAAAATAAACCGATATCTTGCATATTTATATGTTTTGAATATTCATCTACCATTTGAACCTCGGTCTCTGATATGGTCATATCTTTTTCAATGGGCCCTAGGCTTATTCTTCTGCTAAATAAATATAAAACTTCAAGTATGTCATTTAAAAAATTTTTTGCATCTAGACCGTTGTTAATAAGGTCACTTAAATGTTTTAAGGCTTTTATTTCATTACCACTTAAAACTTCTTTAAATAAAGATATTACTTTACTCTTATCGGCAAGACCCAACATTTCTCTTACATCCGAGTCACTAATTTCTTTATTCTCATTTATTGATTGAGAAATTAAAGCCCTATCAAGCAGTGAAATAGAATCTCTAACAGATCCCTCGGACGTTTTTGCGATTAACTTGATAGCATCATCAGATATTTTTCCATTCTCCTTATCGGCAATTTTTCTCAGATGCGTACAGAGTTGCTTTACATTTACTCTCTTTAAATCGAATCTTTGGCATCTCGACAAAATAGTAACTGGTATTTTCCTAACTTCTGTTGTTGCTAAAATAAATTTTAAACTTGGGGGAGGCTCTTCTAAAGTTTTGAGCAAACCATTGAAAGCTTGTTTTGATAACATGTGAACTTCATCAATAATAAATATCTTAAATTGTGCGCTTGTGGGACTATATTTAGAGCTTTCAATTAATTCTCTAATATCATCTATTCCAGTTTTAGAGGCAGCATCTATCTCTAAAATATCAATATGATTTGAACTTATAATTTCCTGACATGTCATGCAAAAAGACTCTCCGGAACATGAAATTTTAGAATTATTATTGCTCTCACAGTTTAAAGCTTTAGCAATTAATCTTGCTGTAGTGGTTTTTCCTACACCTCTGATACCAGTTAGCAGATATGCATTTGGAGTCTTCTCAAGTTTAATAGCGTTCGTAATAGTTTGAGCCATAACTTCTTGACCTATCAAATCACCAAATTCTTGAGGTCTGTATTTAAGTGCTAAAATTTTATTAGTCATTTTTTAGAGGCAGGCAACAACCTGAATAATTTTCACTACGGCTGCTTCTTTTCAGACCTGACCGGGTTTATGAAACATCCACCTGATGCCAACCTCGATATGAGTATATCAAGATCAATTTAAATACTACAAGACAAGATTTAAGTTTTGTGGACTATTTTTGCCTAAATATTGAAGATTCATACACTCCCAATATATCTAATGTCTCCGTATGGAAGCCTAGTTCCTCAAGCGCCTTTTTTACTCCCGTTTGCTCAAGGTGACCCTCGACATCTAAATAAAAATTTGCCTGATCGAAAGTGTTTTTTACTGAAAAGCTCTCTAGTTTTGTTAAATTTACTTGATTAGTAGCAAAACCACCTAGGCTCTTGTAAAGTGCGGATGGTTCACTTTTTACTCTAAAAATGCAACTCGTAATAAATTTTTTATCAGTTGTATACTCTGGTTGTTCAATGTTTTTTCCCATTATTAAAAATCTCGTGACATTTCCTTTTTCATCTTCAATATTTTTTTCAAGGATTTTTAAATTATACATCTTAGCTGAAAGGTCTGAAGCAATAGCTGCTATAGACTTATCATTTCCTTCTGCTAAATCTTTTGCTGATCCTGCGGTATCAACTGAAATAATTGATTTAAATTTTCTTTTTGTAATAATGTTTTGGCACTGACTTATTGCTTGGGCATGACTTCTAACATATTTTATATCTTCAATTTTTGCTTCTGGCTTTGCAAGCAAATTATGTTCTACCGGAAGAAAATATTCTCCATGAATTTGTAATTTATATTTAGGAAGCAAATAATGGATATCTGCAACTCTGCCTGCTAATGAATTTTCAATTGGAATAACAATTTTATAGCCTTGGTCATTATAAGCTTGCTTAAATGTTTCCTCAAAAGTTGAACAAGTTTTAATATCAGCTTCTTTATATAATCTATCTACAGCAATATGAGAATAAGCTCCGAGCTCTCCTTGGATGGCAACTTTTATTTTACTCATTTTTTTCCATTATTTTTTTAACTTTAATTAAATCACTTTCAGTATCAACGCTTAATGGTGAAGAATTAATATACCCTACATGAATAGACATATTGTTTTCAAGTGCTCTTAGTTGTTCTAGTTTTCGTTCTAATTCAAGCTTTGATCTCTCTAAGCTTACATACCGTATTAGAGCTTTGTTAGTAAAGGCATAAATACCTACGTGATGGTAAAGATTTTCAAAAGTCTTTGAAGATGATCTAAAAAAGTCAGTTGCCTCACTAAAATTGTTATTATCAATTTTCCTTTTAACAACTACCTTAACATTATTTACATCAGCTAATTCTGTTTTAGAGCTGAAAGAACTGGCTAAAGTTCCAATATCACATTGATTTTTATTCATATAAGAAATTAAATCTGTAATAGCTTGAGGATCTATATTTGGCATGTCTCCTTGTAAATTTACTATTATGTTTGGTTCACTTTTTTGTAAAGTTTTAAATACTTCATATATCCGATCTGTTCCTGTTTCGTGATTCAATGAAGTAAATACCGCCTTACCTCCATTATTAGTTACTACATCAATTATTTTTTGGTCAGGCGTTGCCACATAAACTTCACCTGTATTAGTTTTTTTTGCTGATTCGTAAACGTGCAATATCATCTCTTTCTTATTTATAAGGGCAAGAGGTTTATTGGGTAACCTTAAAGCATTTAATCTCGACGGTATTATTATTACAGTTTTATTCATAGTTATGCGTCTCAAAGACGCAAAAAAAAATTAAGTAATTTTAAGTTTTTTTAATAAAGTCGTGTTATACGTCTTTTAAGTATTTACCAAAATTATGGACAGTTTTGAAATAAATAAAATAATTGCTTCAATACTTTTAACAGTATTAATCATTATTGGTATCGGCAAATTTACAGATGTACTATTCCATGTCGAAAAGCCAAAAGAATCTGCCTATAAAATAGAAGGTCTAGAAATTGCTGTTTCGACTGCTTCCTCAGGAACAGAAGTTAAGGAGGTTGAGGCAGTGGATTTAAAAGCACTTCTAGCTATGGGCGACTTAGTACATGGAGAAAAAGTTTTTAAAAAATGTTCAGCATGCCACATGATAGCTAGTGGCGGTAAAAATATGATTGGTCCTAATCTATGGAGTGTGATTGGAAGAACAGCTGGGTCTGTAAGTGATTATAAATATTCAAAAGCCATGGTGGCTTATGGTAAAGAATGGACTTTTGAAGAGATGAATAGTTACTTAATTAAACCTCAAGCTTACATTAAAGGAACTAAAATGGCTTTCGCAGGATTAAGAAAAGAAAAAGATAGAGCTTCAGTTATTTTATTTATGAACTCAAAAAGTAGCAGTCCTAAACCACTTCCTTAATCCAAACACCATTTAATAATGCTTTTTTGAGCATGAATTCTATTTAATGCTTGTCTCCAAACTACAGATTGTTTCCCATCAATAATTTCATCTGTAACTTCCTCTCCTCTTCCTACAGGTAAGCAGTGCATAAAAATAGCATCGGCATTAGCTTTGTTCATTAATTTTTTGTTTACTTGATAAGGTTTTAAGATTTTCTTTTTAGAATTTTTATTTACTTTATCATTCATTGAGACCCATTTATCAGTCATCACACAATCTGAATTTTTTACTGCTTCATCAGGTTTTGTTGTTACTGTAAGATTCACTTTATTTTTTTTTGCCCAGCTCAATATTTTTTGATTTGGTGAATACTTTTTTGGACAGCCAATTTTTAAATTAAAATTAAATTTTCCTGCGGCTTCTATTAAAGAATTAGACATATTATTATTGCCATCGCCAATCCAAGAAACTGTTTTTCCAGTTATTAGATCTCTACTCTCTTCAAAAGTTAATATATCTGACATAATTTGACAGGGATGTCCTATGTCTGACAACCCGTTAACAATTGGAATGCCTAAATGTTTACCAAATTCCTCTAGATTTTTATGCAAGGATGTTCTTAGCATTACAATATCTACATACTCTGTCAAAACTTTTGCTGTATCTTTTAAAGTTTCATCTCCTTTACCATAATGAATTACATTTGGATTTAAAATCATGGATGATCCCCCTAATTGCTTTGCTGCAATATCAAAAGACATTCTTGTTCTTGTTGAGGGTTTTTCAAAAATCATAGCCATAGATTTTCCCGCAAAAGGTTTATCCTTATCAGGTTCCGATTTATTAAAACCTATTCTTTTAATTTTTCTAGCTTTTCCTTCATCTATAATAGCTCTTAGAGTATTCGATGAATGGTCAGAGATATTTATAAAATTTTTCATCTATAGTTCTTGCAAACTTTATCTATTATTTTTAATCCTATGTTAATTTCTTGTTTTGTTACATTTAAAGGAGGCAAAAGTCTGACAACATTTTCCGCTGCTCTAACTGTAAGGAGTTTATTATTTAATAATTTCTTAATAAAGTTTGTTTGGTCATTATAAAGACACAGTCCTAATAACAGCCCCTTGCCTCTTACTTCTTTAATAACCATTGGATATTTTTCTTTTAGTTTATTTAACTCATTAAAAAAATATTTACCGTTTTTTGTTACATTGCTTAAAAAACCTTTTTTAAAAATAACATCCATTACAGCATTACCAGCGCTCATAGCTAATGGATTTCCTCCAAAAGTAGATCCATGTGTACCTGGCTTCATACCTGATGCTACCTTTTTATTAACTAATACAGCTCCAATCGGAAAGCCACCTCCTATACCTTTTGCAATTGGAACAATGTCAGGTTTTATTTTTGCGTGCTCAAAAGCAAAAAATTTACCACTTCTACCTATTCCACATTGAACCTCATCAAGTATCAATAAAATATTCTTTTTATTACAAAGTTTTCTTAAACCTCTTAAACAATAATCGGGAATAACTTTTATTCCACCTTCTCCCATAATTGTTTCCACCATGATTGCTGCCGTTCTACTAGTAACAGCTTTTTCTAAACCTTTGTGATCTCCAAAATTAAAATGGTCGAAGCCGTCTGCTTTTGGACCAAAACCCTCTATGGCCTTTTTGCTGTTGCTAGCAAAAATAGTTGCGATCGTTCTTCCATGAAAACTATTATTGATGCATAAAACTCTATTTTTTTTAGATTGACCTTTTGCATAAAAATATCTTCTAGCAAATTTTATGGCTGCTTCTGTGGCTTCTGCACCAGAATTTTGAAACGCAACAAAATCTGCAAATGTTTTTTGCGTTAATCTTTTAGCTAGTCTTTCTTGCTCAGGAATAGTAAATACATTTGAAATGTGCCATAATTTTTGTGACTGCTTGTAAATTGATTTAATCAGGTAGTCATTAGCATGACCAAGACAATTGACTGCTATACCCTGAACAAAATCTAGATATTTTTTTCCATTTGTGCTGTATAAAAAACTTCCTTTTCCTTTATAAAAAGTAATTTTTTTTCTGTTATATGTATTTAATATTGAACTCATGAATTAAGATTTAATTTTATAACCTTTTTTATATAATAAATAAGTTACAAACCAAGTTACAAGACTTAAAACAATCAAATATATTAATCCTATTGTAATTGATCCGTCAGCCTTACCAATAAAACTATATCTAAAACCATCTATCATATAAAAAAATGGGTTAAATTCACTTATTGTTTGAAGAAAACCTGGTAATCTATCGATTGTATAAAAAGTTCCAGATAAAAAAGATAATGGCACAATTACAAAATTAGTAACTGTAGCCATATTGTCAAATTTTTCAGACCACAATCCAGCAATTATTCCAACGTTACCTAAAATAAAAGATGATAAAAAAGTAAAAGAAATTAAAGTGAAATAATTCGTAATTTCAATATCAATTAATAGCGTAAAAGTTAAAATTGAAATAATAGCTATCATTACAGATCTAGTAACGGCAGCTAAAGATACAGCTATAGTTACCTCTGCTGCGGATAAGGGGGCATATAAGAGATCAACAATATTTCCTTGTATTTTTGAAATCATAAAAGAAGAAGATGAATGAGAAAATGATTGTTGAATAACTTGCATTGAAATCAACCCTGGCGCTAAAAAAGTTATGAAGGAAACGCCAAGAACATCTCCTCTTTCGGCTCCTATAGCTAAAGATAAAACAAGCAAAAATAGTAATGAAGAAATTAATGGAGAAAAAAGTGTTTGTGCCCAAACATTTAAAAATCTTAAAACTTCTTTTTGATATAAAGTCCAAGCTCCAATCCAGTTAATTACACCAAATCTTCTTGTTCCTATTTTATATTTTTTTGTAATTTCAACCATTAATAGTCTTATAACTCCTATTTAAAAAAAACTGTGTAAAACTTAAACTACTAACAGTCTAGATGTGTTTTAGTGTTTTAAACCACAATATAATGCTCTAAGTTTTAATAAAATACTAAATAAAGTAAAAATATACTATGAGTTGGACAAACGAAAAAGTAGAAAAACTTAAAGATCTTTGG
>Ga0233444_10005647_pt1 | contig 11464 bp, 16 predicted proteins | sample SI_124_October20_6_FD_182792 | JGI IMG/M metagenome (GOLD analysis project Ga0233444, IMG submission 182792) | Seawater microbial communities from Saanich Inlet, British Columbia, Canada - SI_124_October2016_10_MG | ecosystem: Environmental > Aquatic > Marine > Inlet | place: Canada: British...
GTAGGATTGATTGATGGTTAGAATTCCTTTGTCTAAGAGTTCTATATATTCAGGTTTGTTTATATAGATGAATACCAACCTTCTTAATTGAGAGGAGGAGATTCCTAACTCATTTGAAACAAGATCTCTTGAGGAACTTCTGTTAGATTTAACAGAAGTTAAATCCGTTCGTTTCCCTTGTCCTTTTCGGTAAATCCTATCAAGTGTTAGATATTCATTTATAAGTTCCTTAAAACTCTTTATTCTCTGTTTATTGAAGTGAATAAGAAGTAATTCTTCATCCTCTTCTTGAACTTCTCTAACAATTACCTCAACCTCGTTCCAACCCAACCTTTTAATTGATTCAAATCTTCTATTTCCACTGATTACTTGATTACTAGTATCAATGGTAAGGGGTTGTAGTAATCCAACTTGAGAAATACTTTCCATGAGTTCATCAATGGATGATAAATCATAGATTTCTTTGTTCTTTGGATGATGTTTGAGAGAGGAAACTTTGACTTTCATGAATTAAAAGTAGCAAAGTTTAGAATGGTAAGCAAGTAATCAAGAGGTTTCTTGTAACTAAGAAAAGTTGATTTCCTTAAATGGGTATCTAAGTGGTTTTTATATCGAGGTCAATTTTTTATTCAACAGATAATACTACACTAACTTGGATACTCTTTCTAAATAAATGGATTCAGGTATCAACCCTTTATCAAAGAGTACTTTTAGTTTTTTGAGTTCAGATTCTAAATTTGAAGTTTCAAATTTTTCATTAGTTTGAATTTCAGTTTCATTTAAGTCCATCGAGAACATTTTCTGTCCTTCTTTATCTAATTCCTTTTTGGTAGTGGAGAAGTACTTTCGAAATACTCTCTCTGTGGTGTGACCGGACATTGACATGAGTACGTGGGTGGGTATATTATTTTCAACTCCTTCTCTTATGAAAGTTCTTCTCATGATGTGAGTAGATAGGAATTTATAAAGAGGTTTTCTAACATCACTACCCTCAACTACTTTTCCATCAATAGTGAATTTTGGTTTTGAGATTAATCTTTTCAATCCAACTATTCTACCAATATCTTTTAAGGATTTATTCATTAACTCATTGTATAGAGGTTTTCCTTTCATTGTTCTTGGAAAAAGGAAGTCTTCTCTTTTTTTATTTCTAGAGTATTTCTTCCAGATTTCAAATGTTAAGTTGTTAATTGGAACACTTACTTTTTTACTTGTTCTACTTTTCTCCATTCGAAAAACAAAGAACCCTTTAGTCCTGTCTTTTGAGAATTGATAGTTATCCAATTTGAGGTTTACAATATCTCCAAATCTACATCCAACACCACACCCAAAGATGAGAATGTCCCTATACACTTCCATATCAGTATACCTAATTACCTCACCATTCTTGTTGTAATCGTTTATATATGTTTTTGTATAGTCTGTGTGGTTTCTTGATTGATAATTGAAAGAAGTGAATTTAAATAACTTTAAAACCTCATCCCGTTCTAAACTTATCACGTCTCTATCATTATCATGAGAGAAACTTATTATTTTAAAGGAGAGGTCTGTGTAACCAGAATCTTTACTCCAATTAAATAAAGAACTCAAGACGGTAAACCTTTTTCTTATTGTGGAGGGTTGTTCTCCTTTGTCATTTAAAAAGTTCAGAAAATTGTTTTGGAATTCAGTATCTATATCATTTATGGTTATCTGATAGTTTACTTCCTTTTGGTATTCTGAAACAAAATTTGAAATCTGTTTTAAATTACTTTTTACAGTTTTCTTGTATCCGTGTCTTAGAGTAGATTTTTCATCTAAACTCTTAAGGTATTCCTCAATTATAAAGAGAAAGTTTAACTGTTTAAATGATTTCTTCTCCTTTACTTTGAAATTAGATTTGAGGTATGATTTTACAAGGTCAGTAGAAGGTATTTCATAATTATGATTAATCTTGTAGATAATATCTTCTACCTCTTTAACTTTCTGTCTGATTAATAAGTTCTTTTGAATGTAGTCAGAATCTGTTTTCTTGATTATTTCTTTAGAATGGGTCTTCTCCCAGTTAAAATTCCAATCTTTAAATTTTGTTTTAACCCCAGTACTTATTTTTATTTTCTTTTTATTAAAGTAGTAGAATAGACATACACCCAGTACATCTTCTTTGTTGTACTCTTCTTTTTTCTTTTGGTATGATAGTGAAATATGAATACTCATAGTACCTAAAGATAGTTAAATAACTAAATATTTTGTACCTTATATGTCACCTTTTTGAAATAAAAAATCCTAACTTATTGAAAATCAATTAGTTAGGATTTATAAAAGTGACCTCGACAGGATTCAAACCTGTAACCTTCTGAGCCGTAATCAGATGCGCTATTCAGTTGCGCCACGAGGCCGGTATATTCTTTAAAAATGCCCTCGTTGCGCTCTTGTTTTTTTGTGTGTGTACAACTTCGTGTAAAACATGTTATACAATCACTCATTTTATATGAGTACAACGAGGTGGCAAACTTATTGATTTTTTTTTAAATTAGTACCACTAAAAACAATACGATGAAAAAACTATTACTCTTACTCTTGATTGCGCCTGTTTTGGGATTTGGGCAAATTGGAAAATCATCTTCTTTAAGTTCAGCTACTTCTAAACCTCTAAATTGGTTAGGGATACATTATATATATTTAGGTAAACTAATTATTATGAAGAATATACTTTACACACTCGCTTTACTTGTTTCTTTTAACTCTTTTGGGCAAGATGATATTAAACAAGGTTTAGTTACAGAGTATTATGAAAGCGGACAGGTTAAGGGCAAACTCAACTATATAGATGGAATAGAACAAGGAGAATTAATATATTATTATGAAAGTGGAGAAGTTGAGAAGAAAGCAAACATTGTAGATGGACAATTACAAGGAGAATTAATATATTATTATGAAAGTGGAGAAGTTGAGAAGAAAGCAAACATTGTAGATGGACAATTACAAGGAGAATATATTAACTATTATAAAAGCGGAGAAATTAAAGCAAAAGAGTACTATGTAGATGGACAATTACAAGGAGAATCAATAGGTTATTATGAAAGCGGAGAAATTAAAGCAAAAGAAAACTATGTAGATGATAAAAAACAAGGTTTAGTTACAGAGTATTATGAAAGCGGACAGGTTAAGGGCAAACTCAACTATATAGATGGAATAGAACAAGGAGAATCAATAGGTTATTATGAAAGTGGAGAAGTTGAGAAGAAAGCAAACATTGTAGATGGACAATTACAAGGAGAATATATTAACTATTATAAAAGTGGAGGGCTTGAGTGGAAAGTAAATTATTTAGATGGAATAGAACAAGGAGAATCAATATATTATTATGAAAGTGGAGAAGTTGAGAAGAAAGCAAACATTGTAAATGGACAATTTCAAGGAGAATATATTAACTATTATAAAAGCGGAGAAATTAAAGCAAAAGAGTACTATGTAGATGGACAATTACAAGGAGAATCAATAGGTTATTATGAAAGCGGAGAAATTAAAGCAAAAGAGTACTATGTAGATGGACAATTACAAGGAGAATTAATATATTATTATGAAAGTGGAGGGCTTGAGTGGAAAGTAAATTATTTAGATGGAATAGAACAAGGAGAATCAATATATTATTATGAAAGTGGAGAAGTTGAGCAGAAAGCAAACATTGTAAATGGACAATTTCAAGGAGAATATATTTACTATTATAAAAGCGGAGAAATTAAAGCAAAAGAGTACTATGTAGATGGACAATTACAAGGAGAATCAATAGGTTATTATGAAAGTGGAGAAGTTGAGAAGAAAGCAAACATTGTAGATGGACAATTACAAGGAGAATATATATTTTACTACAAAAATGGAGAAATAGAGTTAATAAAGAATTACAAAGACGGAGTGTTAATTGAGGATTAACTCTTACCACAACCTAACTTCACAAAACGTAAACCAAAATCAAATACTATCAATTTTATTTATTGGAATTAAATACTTTTCGATTTTCCTTAAATTAGTACCACTAAAAACAATACGATGAAGAAACTATTATTTCTATTTACTGCATTATTATTTATTTCTTGCTCGAGTGATGAGAATGAAGAGTCAACTCAGACATTCTTAGAAAAGTATGATGGGGTTGGGTTTATAAATAATGATGATGAAATGGTGTATTTCTTTAATTCAGATATTTACAACACTTATGTAAATATTTCAATAGATTGCATCAATAAGTGTGAATATTATAAAGATATTGGTAGCGATGAACTTACTTGTTTGAACTATGATATCTTGCAATCAACTGACAATATTCAATATTGTAGAATCATTAAAAACGACCCTTCAAAACTTATAGATGAATGTATTTATTGTTCTGAGGATGATATATTAGAATCTAAGTATACTTACGAGTTTAAGGTTTCTAATGAAGTTTTGACTGTTACAATGCAAACAGAAAACATGAATGGCACACCTGTTTCCGAAAAAATAATGTTGTATACACAAGTAAGCACGCCTTTAGATTGTGGGTGCGAATAAAACTTACTATTAAATTAGTACCACTAAAAACAATACGATGAAGAAACTATTACTCTTCTTGTTGATGTTCTCGATCACAAGTGTATTCTCTCAGGAAAAAATATATGGCGATTTTTATTTATTTCAATCTAAGAAAGAAGTAAAAAAGGTATTTAAAAACAACAAGGAAAAGTATCAAAACATAACTTTTGCAGGGCAGGATTTTTGGATGATTAATAAATTGATGATTTCAAGTTTTAATTATCAGAATGATAAGCTAACTTCTTTAAAACTTTTTGCCACGCAAATTGGTGCATCAAATGAATTACAAACTAAAAATGTTAGGGCATTAGATAAGTTTTTTCTTGAAAGAGGATTTAAAGAGTTATTTCGACAAACTCATTGGGATACACCTGTTTTTTTTGATAATGCTCAATATGGTGTAGTTTACCACAATGAGGATAGCAATACTGTAATTAATCTAACAATGCGAACTGAGGCTCAAATGAATAATATGGTTACGGTGGGTAGTGTTGGGAATTTTACCAATAACCACACTATGATTGAAATATATCCATATTCATTATTTGAAAGACAAATGAAAAATGTTAATTCAAAAAAACAACAAGACAATTCTGATTTTTAAACTCATCACATGAAAAATTTCTTTGTAGTATTATTGATTGCGCCTATTTTAGGATTTGGGCAGTATCCTAACGGACTTGTAATTAACGATATATTTGCTGTTAATTTAAATAATCACACTTCATTAGAAACTGCATTAGTAGTTCCTGAAAATAAAGTTTGGGCAATAATAAGCTTTTATTCAGATGCAGAGTATACGGGGAGTGGGTTTAGAGCTGATTTTTACGTTGATCATACAGGTTTCACCAACTCCCAAGTAGACCTTTTCCTTAATCCTGCTTATTCTCTTGATGAAAGTAAGCCGTTCTACCTTTTCCCTCAAGGCACAGCTATTTATGATAAAATGGGAAGTGGTGACTCATATCTTCTTCAAGTTTTTTTAATTTATGAATTCAGTTTCGGCAACAATTCTCTTTCATATAACGAAGCTGAAACCATTAAAAACAACACTAACACACCTGTACTATTCCCCAATCCAACTTCATCTCTATTAGCACTAAACAGCGATAAAGAGTACGACATAGAGGTATTAGATATGGCAGGGAATAAGGTAATGGCACTTACAGGAAATACGATTGATATGTCGCACCTATCATCTGCTACTTATATTGTTAAAGCACTTAATAAAGTAGAGAACGAAGAAGTGAGTTATAAGGTTGTAAAGAATTAATCTACCCATTTATATTTTTCCTTAAATTAGCACCACTAAAAACAATACGATGAAAAAATTAATCATTGCCTTGCTATTTATTTTTATTGGAATTAATTCTTACAGTCAAAATGAGCAATGGGAAAATTTAGAGGAAATAGGTGTTTATTTCCAAGAAAAGCTTTGGAAAAAATATGAAGTCTTTTTTTATCCTAAAAACAATATAGATTTCACCGAGGACTTTACAATTATTTATGATGCAGCTATGATTAGGTTTGTAGTTAATAAAGAATCTATTATTGATGATTTTAAAAAGTATGGTTTGAAGATAAAAGAGCCAACTATTGACCCTTCAAATGGCAATACAATAATCAGTACTCGTTATGCCGTTTTTGTGTATGATTATAAGCTTGAAATAGTAGATTTTAAAAACTCAGATTTAGCTTCACAAAATTTTAAAGTTGATTTTAATATTTTAATTAATGCTGATGCTTATCAAAAAAATAAAAGTAAAAAAGTTATGACATCATGGACAATGTTAAAAACCTCAGATAATTTAATGAAAGCACTCAAGCACGAGTCAATTGTAAAATAAAAACAATACGATGAAGAAACTATTATTACTATTTATCCTAACACCAATTATATCAGTAGCGCAAGTTGACACTGATGCATATAAAATTAAATCTCCGTATTCAACTGAAAAGAAAAATACAGAGGTTAAACAAGAAGTAAATATATCTAATCAAAAATCTGCTGCAGAAATAGCAATTGAAAGGCAAAGAGCTCAAGCTGAAATTGCTGCAGCTATGGCAGCTCCCTCAATTGAAACAATTGTACCATTAAACGTAGACTTGAATAATTACACTCATATTGCTCTTGTTTCATTATTTAATAGAGGCAAAAAAAAGAATTACGAAGATTGTGTGGAGGGTTTTGGTAATTCTCCTCTTTCAGTTATAAACCCATTTGTTTACGATAAAAAAAGGGCTAAAAAAAATTTCAGATTTTTAAAGGAAATTAAAAATCCAAATTGGCTCTATTTATATTATGACAATAATAGAATTAACCCAATAGATTGGAAAAGAAATTTAATACTTAGGGATTCAAAAAATAAAATTATTTATCAAGTTGACGCTATAAATGTAGACTTTAACACCTTTATTTCCCCTTTAGTGAATTTTTAAAGTTAATCTAACTAAAGAAACGCATATAACTAAAACAATACGATGAAGAAACTATTATTAATACTTTTTTTACTTCCCTTAACAACATTCTCACAAGAAAAAGAAACATTATCAGGACAAGTTATGATTACTTGTGACTTAAGAACTGATTTAATGGAAAATGGTGGATTTAAACTTATTAAAGAAACTGAAGAAAATGGATATAAGGTTAGCTATTATGGTGCTAATAAAGCTAAAATTATAGTTAAAAACAGCGAGGATAAAATTATAGGAATTGGAAAGGCAAGTGAAGATGGTATGTTTAATGTTTCTGTAAAACCTGACTCATTCTATACTTTTCAAATATCATTTTTATCACTTGAAATAGAAGAAACGCTATCTTCAGATGATGCCAAGAGCTTTAGTGGTCTATTAGGTAAGGCGTCTTCTGATGATATGGTTGAATTATTAGGTCTTTAGTAGGTTAGTTACAAATCCACAAACTTTATCAAGTCATTGAAGTTTATGCTCTGATACTCTGTTTCAGGCTGATTTTCTACCTGCTTCATAGTAGGTAAAGTGTATCTCAATCCTATCTCAATTAAGCGTATACGCTCAGCTATTGTACACTCGCTTAGATCTATGCTATCTATAGCACCATCCAAGAGGTGTTTTATCTTTTCTTTGACCTCAGCTGTAAGCTTGTTTGGTGTACCTTTCTTTCTGCCACCATATTTCTTGCCTGTTGTATTCATAAGCTACTTGAAACTACTTTAGTTTATGTTAAGATTTGGGATAAATAACGTGAAATAACGGGGTTATTTTATAGGTACTGCTTTTGCCTCAATCATAGTTATATATTTATTTCTTGAATACCCTGTGTATGTGCCTAACCTTTTTGCAAGCTATTGCTAACCTCTGTTGGGATTATACTTTAACTCGCCTTTACCAATATCAAAACGCACAAAATTATTAGTGCAACGAGCCATATCCATAGGATAGGTCTTAGTATATTTTGCTAATTCACTGTAAGCTTTTATAAAGTGATTTGCACACTCTACCATGTCATTCTCAATGGCATCTATAGTCCACCTTTCATAGGACTTCTTATTGACCTTTGTGGTGGGTTTTCCATTTCGGATTATGATTGTAGCAGGATTAGAATAATACACCTCTGCCATAGCCATTAAAGTGCTTCTTTCTATGTCCATCATGTCCATGAGTTTTACGGCAGAAATCTTAAGTGGTATCCTGTGTCCATGTTGCTCTAAAATCTGTTGATCAAAGTATGTAACCATATCATCTTCAAACGCTTTTAAATCGTCTAAAACTATATGCTTCTCGCACCATTCAACTGCTTCATTAAACAGCTTTAGCTTATCATCTGCTAACTTCTGAGCGTGCCTTAATCCTTGCTCGTCTGTATCTACTAAAATTGACTTAAATTCTTTCATAACCATCCTTGTATTAATCCTTTTAAACATTCACTAACTACCTTTGAATCGGTAGCGCTTCCTCTTATACCTGCAAGACGTTTTAACTGCTTTATATCGTTGTTTGAAAGCTTTACGCTAACACTTTCCAACTTCACTTTTTTAACGCGTTTAACAGCCTGTAATTGAGCCTTAGATAGCTCTTGCATTTCGGGCTTGTTTGCGTCCATTTTTATTCTGTACATTTCGTTTTCCTTTTTTAAAATTTATCTCGTTGCCAAACCAATTTCTAAGCTGTTTTAAACGCTTTTTATTACTACTCTTGCTCATTGCTCGGCACGTAGTTAGAAAGTAGCTTAGAACGGATATATGTGGATAGCTTTACCCTTTCCCGTTTAGCTTCATTTTCAAGCATTGTTTTATCCTCTTTCGATAACATTAGACTTACTCTTTTATCATACATATCATTCATTTTAATTAGTGTTAGGCATATAGGTTATGGTACAATAAATCCTTACCCATATGTTTAGTGAAGTATCCCATTCCTCTGATAATAGGCTGTGTATCTCTTAAGAACTCACGATTGATACCCATGCTCTTAGATAACTGCCAATGAGATAATCTTTTGTTACCGGCATAGGCAAAGTGTACATGATTAGTACCCCACTTTTGTCCTGTCTGTAGGTCTATGTCAGGCTCTATACAAGCCCATGCCATACTTATATCTGCACGTTTAATAAGCTTATTCATATACCTATCTAAAGTATTGGGATATACTTTGTCTTTACCATTAGAATCATAGCTTCTATATCTTATGATATTGTGATAATTAAAGCCCATATTAGATAGTGCGTTACCATACTCTCTTCTCTGTATTGTAGTCATATATTTCAGTTTATGCTATAACCATCGCTATAGCGTCTTTCGGCTGTTCCTATATATATAACGCATCTAAAAAAAATCTTGTTTTTTCGGTTACAAAAACACCTTTTTAGGCATATTTACTCCGATAGAATGGGGTGCTAAACATGAGCTTTACTCACTCGAATGTTAAAAAAGAAAACCTTAAAACGCGAGAGGATTTATAAAGTAGAGTAGGGTGTAATGAATTTTAGGCAGTAGCCACTTGTGAATGCATTTTGATTACTCTTGCCTGAGTTTTTTGTAGCTGTTTGACATATTCATCAGCTTGCTTTTGCTCAGCCTTTGACATTTTGTATTCTTCCTCTATATAATTTCGCCAATACCATTTAAACTTCATGTAGTCAGGGTGTGCTTTTATCAATTCCCTACCGGTAGAGTGAAGAAAAATACTGCCCTCAGGGTTATGTAGCCATAAAGGGGTTTTAAAATCCTTTAATTTAGCCCACAACATCTCTACAAGCCTTTGAGCATCAAACCCTTTAAGAACGCTTTTATGAGCGTTTGTTACCTTGTCTACCATAGCTTTAGTCCTGTTGTTATCATAGCTTTCACTAAAAATTGGGTCATTCTTTCTGCCAACTAAAATTAAGCGTGTATCTTCATCTATGCTCAGCTCTTTAGCGTAAGTTAAAAAGGTTTTCCTCGCATTTTTCAAAGTCATTCCATACTTTCTCAACCTTCTTGTGTGCAACGCCCATCTGCTATTATGTATCTTATAATTCTCAGTAGGGTCGTAGTCGAATATCTTTAAGCTATCATTCACATCAGCAACTATATCTCGTCTATTGTGATGGGTTTTAACCACACTCATTTTGAGCATACAAATAAGTGGCTCAGTTATCATATTATCGATATGGATATACATATCTTCATTTTCTGTGTGCCCACTTTTAGAACGAGGATGTTCCATAAACACTTCATTTTTTATTCTCTTTAGGCTTGTGGGTACATCAAGATTTGCTTCGGTCATTTTAACTATGTCTGCAGGGTACAAACCTCTCATACAAAATTCCAAAAGCCAAAAGCCGACACTTTGCCATTGACTGATATTTTTTGCTTCTTTTATTGCTTGCTCTAATATCTCAGGCGTTATTGTTGTTTTATATTTTCTTTTGACACCACCTTTTCCTGAAGTAAACTCTTTAGGTCGTTTAGGAAGTTCTTGAATAACCCCCTCGTCATAGGCACTTTTGAGAATAGAACCAATTGCTATTGAATATGACTTTATAGATGACTTAGAAAGCTTTTTATCTACTAATTTTTTAAGTAACTCAAAATAGAAGTTCCTGTTTATCTCTTTAAATTTCAGCTCCCTATTCTTTATGCCCATGTGCCCTTTAATTATGTTTAGCTTTTGGACATAATCTGTGTATGTAACATTTGTTTTTCTTCTACTCAATACAGATTTCACAAAGGCATCAACAGAGCTGTAGTCGGTAACACCTTCCATATAGTTAGCTACATTTCGTAGTGTAAATACACCTTCTTCCCATTTAGCCATGCAATATTCCTTACGTTGCTTGTACTTTAATAAAGCTCTATTTACAGAGGCAAATTCAATGTGTGCATTGCTAACTCGCTCATCTCTTTTATCCCAATATCTCTTGTAAATATTGATAGGGGTAGAAAACTTTATTGGTGTTACTTCTCTACCATCTGACACCCTAATTCTTACGTTGTGTCTGCCATCCTTATTCTCTCTACTGTTGATTTCAAACGCAATTCTCATAAAGTACATATTTGATGTGTACAACAAAAAATAATAATGTGTACAACAATGTGTACAACAAATATACTAATTTTTAAATATGAGCTAATTATAAATTTAAGAAGTAAAATACTTAATAAGGCTTATTTTGGGGGTAAAATTTAGTGAAGTTATGTTTGAGCCGTAATCAGATGCGCTATTCAGTTGCGCCACGAGGCCTTTGCGAGGGCAAATATATCTTATTTTACCTAGGTAACAAACTAAATGGCTCGCTTTGTCACATAAGCACGCCAAGCAATTATCGCCAGCTGCAACTTGGAAGCCTTGCTCAGGTCAAGGCCACGTTTTGAGAAACTGGGGAACAGTAATTTATTTATCCTTGCGATCACAATAAAAAAGAATTTTTGCATATGCAAAAGTACAAAAAGTG
>Ga0233444_10005649_pt1 | contig 11463 bp, 11 predicted proteins | sample SI_124_October20_6_FD_182792 | JGI IMG/M metagenome (GOLD analysis project Ga0233444, IMG submission 182792) | Seawater microbial communities from Saanich Inlet, British Columbia, Canada - SI_124_October2016_10_MG | ecosystem: Environmental > Aquatic > Marine > Inlet | place: Canada: British...
TAGTAAATTGGGCCAATTATGTGGCTATAAATTCTATGAAGGTATTATTCACTCCCATGCTCGCTTAACTTACAATCAGGTTGCGGCTATGCTGGATTTACGTAACCAGTATTTTCAACCTTTGCGTCAACAGTATACTAACGTGATGGCTAATATAGATGAGTTATACCGACTCTATGGCGCCTTACGACAAGCACGAATCAAACGCGGCACCATTGATTTTACTATTGCTGAAACACAGATTGTATTTAGCGAAAACCGTAAAATCGATCAAATCGTGGCACTGCCACGCAATGATGCTCACAGATTGGTTGAAGAATGTATGCTATGTGCTAACGTCAGTGCTGCACGCTTTTTGCACAAACTTGACCTACCGGCTCTGTATCGTGTGCATATGAGACCGACACTGACCAAGTTGGAAAGCCTGCGCAGTTTTCTGGAGGATATGGAACTTACCCTAGCCGGTGGTACTGACCCTAAACCAATGGATTACCAAAATTTACTCCGCATGACCGCGAATAGAAATGATGCTCATTTGGTACAGAAAGTGACATTGCGATCCCTGAGCCAAGCATTTTATACTCCTGTTAACGAAGGTCATTTTGGCCTTTGCCATGAAGCCTACGCTCATTTTACTTCCCCTATCCGTCGCTATCCAGATTTGTTGGTTCATCGGGCTATTCGTAGCGTAATCCAAAGTAATTGCAACACTCACCTAGTAGCACGCTTGTCGACCCAGATCAGCCCAACACAGATCACATATCCTTATAATATGGATTCTATGAAACAGCTTGGAGAACATTGCTCCATGGCTGAACGACGTGCTGATGAGGCTAGCTGGGATGTGACTGGCTGGCTTAAATGTGAATACATGCAGGCCCATGTAGGGTGCCTTTTCATGGGAACGGTCAATGCAGTCACTAGTTTTGGCTTGTTTGTGGAACTTAACGATGTGCATATTGAAGGTTTATTGCATATCAGCAATCTGCCTAGTGATTATTACCATTTTAATGCAGCTCGACATTGTATCGATGGTGAGAGGAATGGTCGCAGTTTTCGTTTGGGTGACTTGGTACAAATTCGAGTAATTCGAGTTGATCTGGATAATAAGAAAATTGATTTTGCATTGGCTGACAGCAGAGCTAACAAAAATAGTGGCGGTAACCATGCTACTGACCAGTACTAACATAACTAGATTTGAGGATAACAGAGAATATGCCCTACTTATTTGGCTTGCATGCGGTTAAAGCCATCCTGGCACGTAACCCGCAGAAAGTGCAGATAGTTTGGTTGCAGGAGAATCGCCATGACCAGCGCCTGCAACAGTTACAGCAACTGTTAACAGAAGCCGGTATTGTCTGGCATGATGCCTCGCGCCGAGAGTTGGATCAACGAGTGGGAGGATGTCATCAAGGTGTCGTGGCAGCTTGCTCTGCTACTCCAGTGCAAGGTGAATCGTTCTTGGAGCAACTGGTACAAGGTTTAGATACCCCACCACTGCTATTGGTGCTGGATGGCATTACTGACCCACATAACTTAGGTGCTTGTTTGCGTACTGCTGATGCGGCTGGCGTTCATGCTGTTATCGCTACAAAGCATAAGTCCGCTAATTTAAATGCTACTGTGGCCAAAGTCGCTTGCGGTGCAACCGAAAGCATTCCCTTTGTTCAGGTGACTAATTTAGTTCGCTGTCTTAAATGGCTAAAGCAGGCTGGTATCTGGATTACCGGGACGGCCAGTGGTGAAGCATCAACTAGATTGTATGAAGCTAACCTATGTGGACCCATAGCACTGGTTGTAGGTGCGGAAGGTGTGGGTATGCGGCATCTGACCCGAGTAACCTGTGATCAATTAGTACATATTCCCATGGCAGGTTTAGTCAGCAGTTTGAATGTATCAGTGGCAACAGGCATCTGCTTATTTGAAGTAGTGCGACAACGGCAAGGATAAGGGTAAAGCCGAAGGCTTACTTTTTGACCCAGCTAGTCATTTAAGCCCGGTTGCTTTAGCAATAAATCCCGGGCACCATTAATCTTCTGTGCCAAATAGTCGCTACCGCCCTTATCCGGATGATTGCGTGCCATAAGTTGCTTATGAGCCCGGATAATTTTGGCTCGACCAGCATTTGAATCAATACCCAATATATCGTACGCCTGTTTTATCGACATAGCAGGATGTTCAGTTGTACGGTTGGCTTGCCGGTTACATTGTTGTGACAGAATTTTCCATAGACCGAAGGCTTGCAAAATAGGGCGTCTGTATATTATATACCCCCCCAGAATGCTAAGCGCTAGCGGAATCAGGCTACGCAATATGAGTCCAGCAAAGATCAAAACCATTAGAATAACTGCCAGCCGCAGGATCAGCGGCTTACCATGGTTCGGAGCCCGCTTGATCATGATCCGAGTAGCCAGTACGACAATCAGAGCGGCTAGTCCGATAAGTATTGGGTTCATATGGCAGTGGAACCTGATTTAAGGTTAATCAAGTGTATCGACCAACTATCTAATATGGCAACGGTGCCAATAAGGGAACAACCCACTCTAGTGCAGATACTGGTAATGATCAGTGCTACCAAAGGTGACCATGTTAAACCCTGTATCCAGACATCATCACATAACGCAGGTTTAGTACTGCTGACAAAGGATTAATTTAAGGTTGCCTAGCTTACAATTTAATAATGCACATCAAACCATGTTCCGCAATGCGCCTGCTTCCACTTTGGATTTAATAAGCACATATTCTTACCGAACAAAATCCAAGGTCAGAGTGTCCCTTGTGACACCGGTTATTGCATGATCTATTGCTTCATAAGCCATATGTTAATCTGGCATCGATCATCGTTGTTCAAGTTGGCAATACTGCTTATATAAAAATATCATTACGATAACAAAGCCTAGTCCATCAGCCAAGGGAAACGCTAACCAAAGTCCATTGATACCAAACCATCGCGGTAAAATCAACGAAGCAGGCAACAGGATAAAGTAAATCCGCACTGATGATAGCAGTAGTGCTGGAAGAGCCTTTCCTAAGGCTTGGAAAAATGCAGCACCCAGAGCCTGAATATTAGCCAGAGGGAAAAACATAAATACTGTGTAAGCAATGTCTTTGGCTGCATCAATTAACTGCTGATGATCAGTAAATAAGCCGATAATTGATTCTGGAAATAGCATGATCAGCAAGCTCATCAGCAAACTGTAGCTACCGCTGGCAATGAGGCTAACTCTCAGTATGTGACGCACTCGCCGGTGCAGCCCAGCACCATAGTTGTAGCCACACAGCGTCTGAAAGGCAATGATCATGGCAATATTAGGCAGAATTATAAAAATAATCATTCTCCCAATAATGCCATAAGCACTGATAGTTAGATCACTATCTATGTTACTGAATTGAGTAATGGAGTAGTTTGTTAAAGTAATAAATATGGAAATTCCAGCATGAGAGATTAACAATGGTATACCAAGCAGTATGATCTGCTTTATGCACAGCCAATCTAGTTGGTAGCTAAATAATCTGAGTTGCAGCCTAGTTCTACCGCTTAGGTAAAACCATAGAGCCATTAGCAAACTTGCGGCTTGGGAGATTAAAGTAGCGTAAGCAACGCCACTGACTCCTAAGTCTAAAACAAAAATAAATACGGCATCCAAAGCAATATTTAATAAGGCCGCCAAAGCCATCAGATTCATCATGAGTATGGCTTTGCCTTCTGAACGCAGCAGATCATAAAGTACAGCGCTGACCATAGACAGAATAATACCGATTAAAATAATTGGTAATAGATAGTCATGAGCGTACGGCCGCAGCAATTGGCTAACTCCCATCAACTTTAGGATATCCTGCATACAACTAACAATGCCAATTGTCAGCACCAGACTCGTTAACAAAGCTAGGCGCAGAGCTAAATCGGCGGTTTTCTGGGCAGAATCAACTTGATTAGCACCCAGGTTTCGGGCTACTAAAGATGCCATACCACTGCTAATTAGGCTGGCTAATGCAAAAATAAACATTTGGATGGGAAAAACAATAGAAACACCGCCCATAGCGGCAGGACCAAGGGCACGAGTCACAAAGATTGCATCCACAACATTGTAGAGGCCATTCACCAACATACCCATACTTATAGGCAGGGCTAAGCCCAGAAATAACCGAGTAATGGGTTGCGTACCCATATATTCAGCTTTTTTGGGCATAATTAGCTTCTCAGGATACATAGCCTGTCGTCATAAACCATGACGCACGGGTAGTAGCAGCTGGTGTTTGTGCCATGCTAGTGGCTAGCGGCTTTATAGTGGTGTACAGCATTTATTTATATACAGTGTTATCATAATGCTGGCAAACCACGGCCTACGGGTGGAACATAATTCAATAGGCAGAGGACAAAATTACATTCACTGATAATCTTTCCCATACGAATCAGTTGGTATGGGTTTCACCACAAAGATACAGGGTTCAAATGGTTAATTCTAATTAGCGTTAATCGACTAGTAGTTTGGTGAGACCAATCTAGTTATTATGGCAGTACATATAATGGATAGCTAGGGAAGCTTTGCAAAAATTGACACCCACCCATACTGGGTTGAAAACTGACTTGGAACACTTAATTATTGCTTACATGCTATAACTGTCTGACAGTTTTTGCCTCAGCTTCAATATTACCAGGATATTTTTTTAGAGGTTTATTACATGGTTATTCCGAGATCATTGCACTAAAAACAATAGTATTGTATTTTAGAATAAGGGTTCTAGTTCAGTCCAATCATACCGATGAGTAACTTCTCCAAAGCTGCGCAATCACCCCGTCAAATCGAAACGCCGGGTTATCTTTGGCCTACTCAAGCACTGCTTCAGCCCTAGAATGGGCAGGATCAGCATGATATAAGACCTATCTAGTATTTAAAGTCATGTTATTGATCACAGTGACTGTTTAAGGCCTCACCTTTAGGAATACATCCAACCGTTAAAAGCACTTAAAAAAATAGACTTGTAAACCCCTAATTTTAAGCAGCCGCTATTCGTAGAAAATTAGACTTACTACTTAGGCAATACCTACTTGTTTAATAGTCTTGTGTTAAGTATAATTATCGACCTCACATTTTTTGTGATTAAAACCTCCTTGCTGTCTGACTCATTCACTACTATCGGGTTGAAAACACCCTTTGTTGTGGCTTGATGTATTTAAAATTGATGGCTAATCAAACCATAAGGAGCAACGATGCGTCATTATGAAATTGTCTTTTTAGTTCACCCTGACCAGAGTGAACAAGTCCCTGCAATGATTGAGCGTTATAAGTCGACCGTTAAGTCCGATGGCGGTCTTATCCATCGCCTTGAAGATTGGGGGCGGCGTCATTTGGCTTACCCCATTAATAAAATACACAAAGCCCATTATGTGCTAATGAATGTCGAGTGTTCAGGTGCCGCGATTGAAGAACTTGAGAATGCATTCCGCTACAACGATGCAGTCATTCGCAACATGACCATGCGTATGAAGGCTGCTGTAACTGATGAATCTTCTATTAAGTCTGCTGAAAATCGTGAAGATCGTCGTCGTCACGAACGTACTGGACGTACAGAAACAGCCAAAACGGCAACCATTACCGAGGAGTTAGCGAAGGGAACTGCTACTGACGATACTGCTGTGGCAGTTGAATCATCAAGTAAGGCAGCCGACAAGGAAGCAGATTCTATCAAGTCAAGTACAACAATAGCACCGCAAGATACGGAATAAGTTGACTGAATTCACTGGAGGATTGTTCCTATGGCACGTTTTTTTCGTCGCAGACGGTATTGTCGCTTTACCGCTGAAGGCATAACAAATATCGATTACAAAGACATTGACACCCTAAAAGGTTATGTGACTGAAACTGGTAAGATTGTGCCCAGCCGAATTACTGGCACCAAGGCCCGATATCAGCGCCAACTGGCTACTGCCATCAAGCGTGCTCGGTATATTGCCCTGTTGCCTTATACCGATAGTCACAAGTAGATTGACGGTTATAACGGATGCGAGCACTGGCTCAATACGCTACTCGTGGCCATCGTGAAGCAACACTGGCAGCTGTAGTTACAGCTCTAATTCCTTTGCTGTTTTGGCTTAGTGCAGCAGTAATAGCCCTAGTTATTTTGCGCAAAGGAACAAGTTCAGGCCTGAAGGTGCTGTTTTGGGCCTTATTGCCTGGCATTATGTGGCTGGCAGGCGGAGACCCCAGTGCCTTGCTGACACTGCTTGGTGTAGCGACGATTGCCGTTGTACTAAGGGAGACGGTCAATTGGTCCTGGACATTGTTGGCAGGGTTGTTAATTGGTGTTGTATCTAACCTGATCATGGTGATATACCTGAACCCAGCACTGGCATCCATAGGGCAAATGATTGAACAGTTAGCTATACAAAGTGATACTAGTAACCTGTCAAATCAGCTTCAGATATTACAGGCTAATGGCTTTGACAACGTCTTAATGGGGTTTTTTGGCGCCACTCACATGACTATGCTGCTAGCTAGCCTTGTGCTGGCACGATGGTGGCAAGCTTCCTTATTCAATCCAGGTGGTTGGCAGACAGAGTTCCACCAGTTTCGTCTGCCATTCTGGTTTGTTGGATCATTGATAACACTGGTTTTTGTTGTTAGCCATCTGTTTGACCTGTCTCGTTGGGTGCCAATGCTAACCATACCCCTGTTATTTGCAGCCATATCGTTAGTTCATGGCAGTATAGGGAAGCTAAATCTGGGATGGCCCATATTGACGTTATTTTATCTGACAACCCTTTTTTTTGGCGTCATTTTTGTCAATGTGCTGATACTTGCTGCTGCCACTGATAGTCTGTTTGATTTTCGTAAACGATTACCAACGCGCTAATAAAGCAAAAAAAACGGGTTTACGGGCTTGTATTTTGCAATGTAATAAAGAGGTAAGCGAGATGAATGTTATTCTACTCGAAACAGTAGGTAAATTGGGTAACTTAGGAGACCAAGTTGTTGTCAAAGCTGGTTATGGCCGCAATTACTTGATTCCTTTTGGCAAAGCAGTGCCTGCAACCAAGGCTAATGTGGCGTCATTTACAGTTCGACGAGCAGCGCTCGAAGCTAATGCCACCAAGCTATTATCTGAGGCTAAAAATCGAGCTGAAGCGATAAGGGAATTAACGGTTACCATCATAACTAAAGCCAGCGATGGTGGTAAGCTATTTGGATCCGTGGGTACCCGCGATATCGCTGAGGCAGTCACTGCCACGGGACACCAGTTAGACAAATCTGAAATACGCCTAACCGAAGGGATTCTACGTCGCACAGGAAGCCATGTGATCACGCTGCAATTTCACACCGATGTTATGGTTGACATTAACTTGGTGATAGCAGGCGAATAATACCCAACCTGATTGAGCAAAAAAAACCCCACAACATAACTGTGGGGTTTTTTTTGCTCAATTGTATTGTTCGCAGTATCATCTAAAATAAGCAATAACACGCTGACGCCAAGTCATGAACCGAAATGATAAAATCAGGCGCTATCAGTAAGCAAAATCACTAGAATTTAACCAAATAATCAAGATAGTTATGGGTTATATGAACCTTAGTCATGATTGAATCAACTAAATTATTAACACAAGATCCTGATTTAGAAATACTTAAGGTCCCACCACACTCCCAGGAAGCTGAACAATCAGTTCTGGGTGGTTTAATGCTAGATAATGATGCATGGGATAGAGTAGCTGAAGTCGCTGCTGAAGTGGATTTTTATCGTTCAGATCACCGATTAATCTTTCGGGTTATGCAAAAACTGGCGGGGCACAGCCAACCACTAGATGTTATTACCTTGTCGGAAGAATTAAGCCGCTTGGACAAACTTGAACATGCCGGTGGTTTAGTTTACTTGACTGAATTAGCAAAAAATACTCCCAGTGCTAGTAATATCACAGCCTATGCCAGCATTGTGCGTGAACGGGCGTTGTTACGACAATTAATTACCGTTGCCGACAAAATTTCTGACTCAGCTTTTCATACTGGCGGTCGTAGCTCCGCGGAAATTCTGGATGAAGCGGAACGCATGGTATTTCAGATTGCTGATGTCCGCACCCAAGAGAGTGAGCCGCAGTTAATTACGCCAATCTTATCCAAAACCATGGATCGGATTGATGAATTATCTAAGTCTAAAAGTGATCTAACCGGACTAACTACAAACTTTAAAGACCTAGATAAACAAACTTCCGGACTACAGTCATCTGATCTGATTATCATTGCAGGTCGCCCGTCCATGGGGAAAACTGCTTTTGCTATGAATATTGTAGAAAACGCAGCCGTTATGGGGCAGGCTCCTGTCCTTGTTTTCAGTATGGAAATGCCAGCAGAGCAATTAATGATGCGAATGCTATCATCTCTTGGCCGGATTGATCAAACTCGTGTGCGCACTGGCAAGCTCGAACAAGAAGACTGGACTAATCTAAATGGTGCATTTAATCTATTGCATGACAAACCTTTGTTCATTGATGATACACCTGCTCTGAGCCCTGCTAGTATAAGATCACGAGCACGGCGTATTGTTCGTGAACATGGCAAGCTTGGGCTAATTATGATTGATTATCTGCAATTAATGCAGATCCAGGGACATAATGATGGCCGAACGGCTGAAATTTCTGAAATTTCTCGCTCTCTTAAAGCGCTTGCCAAAGAGATGCAATGCCCGATTTTGGCACTATCACAATTAAACCGTAGTCTGGAGAACAGGCCTAATAAGCGGCCCGTTAACTCTGATTTAAGAGAATCTGGAGCTATTGAGCAAGACGCAGATGTAATTATGTTTATCTATCGAGATGAAGTCTACAACGAAGATAGCACTGATCGAGGGAAAGCAGAAATTATTATTGGCAAACAGCGTAACGGTCCTATAGGCACAATAAACCTGGCTTTCATTGGAAAATACACCCGATTTGAAGACTTATTGCATCATTATGAAGATTACAGAAGACCAGATTAGTAAAATTGCACAGCTACCTTCTGAATTTCAGGATTTCTTGTCGTTCTGAATACCTCTTTGAAACTTCATAAAACAGATAGCTTGAATAAGCTCCTTCCGAAAAGTATTGTCCAAACTGACATTTAACTTCACTATTACTTATCGCACTCCTGTACTGACAGGAAGTCAGTATTCTGATTACCAGTTATTTGTCTATCAGACCATTTCTGAGCGACAGGAGCAAGGTATGACCTTTGACGCTATTACTGAGTGGTTGAACAAAAACGGATACCTCACTTTGCGAGACAAACATTTTAGAAGTGCACACGTTCATTCAATCATTAAAAAGAGATTGGCACGGTAAGATTTAATCAAATGATTTTCTTCACATTTTCCTTTGTAATCCCCCCAAAAAGCCGGAGCAGTTATAAGTAGAAAATTCCACTAAAATGAACGAAAGGGGTTTTCTATGAGAAAGTCACGTTATAGCGATAGTCAAATACTGGCGATATTGAAACAAAATGAGCAAGGCACCGGTGTGCCAGAGCTGTGCCGGGAACATGGCATGAGTTCTACCCGGTTTTACAAATAGTGGTCAAAGTTTGGTGGTATGGATGCGTCGATGATGAAGCGTCTTAAGGAACTGGAAGACGAGAACCGTAGACTCAAAAAAATGTGTGCTGAAGAAAAGCTCAAGGCAGAGATTGCTCGGGAGGCCATTGAAAAAAAGTGGTAAAGCCATCACGTCACAAGCAGATGGCACAAAGCGCTTATGCGCATTATGGAACCAGTATCAGGCTGGTGTGTTCGGTGTTTGGTATCAGTGAAAGCGGTTATCACTATCAGGCGCCGCTGGCCACGGAGAATGCGGAAATAGCCGATTGGTTGCTCCGGTTAACGACGGCGAATACGCGTTGGGGAGTTGGTTTGTGTTGCCTCTATCTGCGTCACGTCAAAGGCTTTTTTTGGAACCAAAAGCGGGCTTATCGCATTTATCGAGAGCTTAAGCTGAACCTCAGAATTAAACCAGAACGGCGTATTAAAAGGAGTAAGCCAGAGGCACTCAGTGTACCCACTGCCATCAATCAAGTGTGGTCTATCGATTTTATGAGTGATTCATTGACAGATGGTCGATTGCTACGCACCTTCAATATTCTGGACGACTACAATCGTGAAGGATTTAGAGTGATCCGGAGCCTTGAGCAAATCATTGAGTGGCGTGGTAAACCGGATGCCATTCGGCTGGACAATGGGCTGGAATACATCGCTCAGTCATTGATTGACCGGGCGAATGGTCGACAAATCACACTGTTGTATATCCAGACGGGCAAGCCGACTCAGAACACTTATATTGAACGATTTAACTGCACGGTGCGTCATGAGTGGCTGGATCCTAATTTATTTGAATCGGTTGAACAGGCACAAGGTCTAGCGACCAAATGTTTATGGACTTACAATAACCAGCGCCCTCATACAGCTATTGGCGGCGTACCGCCCCGATAGTTGTTGAAGGCAGCATAATTTTCTACGAATAGATGCCGCTTAAAAAGGGGGGGGGGGTTACAAAACCACATTAGGGAGTGTTCTGATCAGATTCTTACCTGCAAAGTAAATTTCTAACCTCGTCTAGGTCTCCATCTGCATTCTCATAAATTTCTTTCAGATTACGTGATTCCAAAAACCCGTAGTAAACGTTTATGGAAAACCTCCCGTAATAGCCTCTGTTTCTATCTACTAATTTTGGAACTGATGAAGAATATTTATTCCAGGGACTTTACGAACTATATTTGCTTCCATAACTGCCGTACTTGTTACAGATTGAATCTGAATCGTATTTGGAGCACGATGGGCAACCTAGAAACTTTTGAACAAAGAATCTGAGTTTACTGAGAATAGAAAATGAAAAATTTACTAGAAGCAGTTCATTTTTATTTTGAAGGTATTCACGAGTGTGGTGTATCTAAATTGAAAGAAGTATTTCACCCTGAATCTAGTCTTTTTGATGCAGATAATGGAAATATTTTTGTAGAAACAATCGATAGTTTTTTAGAAGATGTCTCAACAAAAACTTCGCCAGCAAGTATTGGACAAATCATGAAATCAGAAACACTAATGATTGATTGCTTATCTCCTATTATTTCAACAGTAAAAATTAGAATCCAAGCACACAATAATTTTTTTGTTGATCATTTGGCATTTAGAAAAAGTTGAGAGTTAGAATCAAAGACTGTGATATCTGTAAGGACGCAAAAGAAGTTTTCTACAGATGTAGATACAAAGACTTGAAGGATTGGGTGTTCTTGTGTGGAAAGTGTCTGGCAAGGGTTAAATCAAAGTACGAGGATACTTACCAATACGGTGGAACTTGGAAGAGTAAAAAAAAATAAGTACCCCCCAAAACTGAAAAATATTTTATATATTGTAGTTGCGATCTGATCTGACACATTGATTGAAAAATTGAGGGTTACCGGTTTTGATTAAGGTGCAAACCAGTTCATTGAAACCATAAGAGGT
>Ga0233444_10005652_pt1 | contig 11460 bp, 9 predicted proteins | sample SI_124_October20_6_FD_182792 | JGI IMG/M metagenome (GOLD analysis project Ga0233444, IMG submission 182792) | Seawater microbial communities from Saanich Inlet, British Columbia, Canada - SI_124_October2016_10_MG | ecosystem: Environmental > Aquatic > Marine > Inlet | place: Canada: British...
CCCAGTAGCAATGTTAACGTCGGCATCAAACACAGCATCGGCGATGGCACCATCAAGACCATCACGGGTCACGGTGCCCAGCATGACGTCATTTTCGGTCCAGTTCAGCATATCAGCCGCCACAGTGTTAAAGTCGTCACCTTTATCAAGACGCGCACGTGCTTCATCAGCTTTTTCTGTGTTATCGAATACCATTTGGCGAACGACGCGTGTTTCGGGTGTGGAAAATTCATCAATACGAGTGCCAAATGCGTCTTCAACCATGTCTTCAGAGATTTTGACATCGGCTTCGATGAGCGGCGCTGAAATATAACCAACACGTGCCGAACGAACCATAGGCGCATCATAACTGGATTTGTTTTCAGAAAAATATGCATCGAGATCAGCATCTGATGGCGCGTTGATACTGTCAGCATCAACAGCAAAGCTTTGCATCTTTACCACACGTTGTTGAAGTTCATATTTGGTTAGTAAATTATCGGCAGATTTGTTTGATGCCACACCTGATGCAAGCGCTCTGGTTAACTGGTCACGTTTGAGCGAACTGTCAACGCGTCCCAGATATTCGGCCTCACTGATTCCGGCGCTGGCAAGCGTTTGCATAAAGCGCCCTTCGGAAAATGTCCCCATGTCATCCTGAAAATTAGCTTCATTGGCAACAGCGTCGCGTTGCATTGACCGGGTAACAGTTAACCCCAGCGTATTATTTTCGGCATTAAAGATTACCGCGCGGGACAGCGAGCCAACAATTTCGGTCAATAGTCCAGTTTGAAGCGCTTCACCAGTTGATGAATTAGGAAGGTAATTACGGCGTGCACGCTCAAATTCCAGCGCAACTTCGCGCGGTGAAAGACTTTCGTCACTTGCTGAAACAGCTTTGTCGCTCCCGCCAATAAGGCCAGTTGTTATATCACCCACACCCCAAAGTGCGAAACCACCTGCCAGAAACACAAGGAAGGCTTTCATTATGGGGGATTTAGCGCCGCTGCGCATGGCCTGAAGCATATTGATCTCTATCTTTAAGTTGGTGTGGGGATGCGTCCAGCTTTGTAGCAAGCCGCGTCCCGCATGAACGCGTTATTGTTATAGTTATGTCATTAATACTTGTTGACGTGCCTATCGGCAACTTGATTTGAACAAAACAGCACAAAAACAGGACAATTTCAAAACCGTCTTTAGTTTTCTTTAATATTTTCTGAGCATTTTGATGCAAATTATTGGTATTGTATATTTGTATAAAGCTAGAATTTGAGAAAAGGTGAGATTGAATCGATGATTATTGCAGCAAACTGGAAGATGAATCCTGACCTCGAAACGGCTGGTACATTGGCCAGCCGTCTTGCTAGTATCGCCTTTGAGGGTGTGAGGCGCGTATTATTTGCGCCTCATCCATATATTATCCCCATGTCAATCAGATTGGCGCAGAGCGATATTGTTTTGGGCGGACAAGATTGTCACGCTACTGAGTCAGGTGCGCATACAGGTGATGTTTCAGCCCTTATGTTGCGTGATAGCGGTGCGAAAATGGTTTTGCTTGGACATTCTGAACGTCGAAGTGATCATGGCGAAGATGATACGCTTGTTATGGCCAAAGTTAATGCGGGACTCGCCAATGGTCTGGAGGTCATGATCTGTGTTGGCGAAACCCGCATTGATCGCGAAACTGGCAATGCTGAGAATGTAGTTCTTGAACAATTAGAGGGTTCCATCCCCAAAGATATGGATCCGACCAGACTTATCGTTGCCTATGAGCCAGTATGGGCGATTGGCACTGGCCTAGTGCCGTCATCTGAAGATATCGTCGCTATGCATACAAAAATAGCGAGTTGGCTTGCCACATCATTTCCAAATAGCGGGATTGATCATATTCCGGTGTTGTACGGTGGTTCAGTAAAGCCTGATAATGCGGCTGAAATCCTATCTTTGGATGCGGTTGACGGGGCACTTGTCGGTGGAGCCAGCCTTAATGCCGATGGTTTTGAGGCAATTTGCGAAGCAGCATCACAGGTTGCATAGTTATATCTAGTATTTAGTTGAAATAATCGTGTTTTCGCCCTATAACCGCCCGACATAAGCGTTAATGCAGGAAATTTAAGATGCAAACCTTGGTTTTGACCATACATATTCTAATCGCTCTTGGTCTTGTCGGGGCCGTCCTATTGCAAAGAAGCGAAGGCGGCGGTCTTGGCATAGGTGGCGGTGGCTCGGGTGGTGGTTTCATGACGGCACGGGGTACAGCTAACCTGATGACGCGGGTAACAACTGTTTTGGCTGCCGGGTTCTTCACAACTTCTATCATTTTGGCCATTATGGCTGGTGCTGGCAAAGAGACAGTTTCGATTGTTGACGATGTAATTAACAATACACCTGCACCTGTTAGCGGCCCAGCTGTGCCAACTGACAAATAATACATTGTTAAATTCTGGGGTTATGTCATCGTGATGATGTTTGCGAATCCCAATGTCAAACCTAACAATTATATTTTATTCTGCCTAAGGGTGATTTTGGCACTTACCAAGTGTCGTTCTATCGGGTATTAAATTTGTCCATGCCACGTTTTATTTTCATTACAGGCGGTGTGGTTTCGTCCCTTGGAAAGGGACTTGGCGCGGCCGCACTTGCTGCTTTGTTGCAAGCCCGCGGATATAAAGTCCGCCTTCGTAAACTTGACCCTTATCTCAATGTCGATCCCGGAACGATGTCGCCAACACAGCATGGCGAAGTTTTTGTGACTGACGATGGTGCCGAAACGGATCTTGATCTGGGACATTACGAACGCTTTACGGGCGTTCACGCAAAACAAAGCGATAATGTTACGGCTGGTCGAATCTATTCCGATGTATTGGCAAAAGAACGTCGTGGCGATTATCTGGGGGCAACCATTCAGGTTATTCCGCATGTGACTGACGCCATCAAAAACTTTGTGTTGTCCAATATAGATGATGAAGACTTTATCCTCTGCGAAATCGGTGGCACTGTTGGTGATATCGAATCGCTGCCTTTTCTTGAAGCTATCAGACAGCTAGGCAACCAATTAGGTCGCGAGCAAACATGTTATCTGCATGTAACCTTGCTTCCCTACATAGCGGCGGCTGGCGAGTTGAAAACAAAGCCAACACAGCATTCGGTCAAGGAATTGCAATCAGTTGGAATCCAGCCTGACATTCTTTTGTGTCGGACAGAACATGATTTGCCAGCCGAGCAACGTGGTAAAATTGGTTTGTTTTGTAATATCCGCGAATCTTCAGTCATTCTGGCGCGTGATGTCAGCAATATCTATCAGGTGCCGCTTGCCTATCATGACGAGGGTCTTGATCGTGAAGTCATGCGACATTTTGGACTTGTTGATGTTGTGCCGCCATTGGAGCGATGGCACAAAATATGTCATACGGTAGCTAATCCTGAAGGCGAGGTAAATATTGCCATTGTAGGCAAATATACGTCACTGCAGGATTCGTATAAATCGCTTGGTGAAGCTTTGACGCATGGTGGCATTGCCAACGGGGTTAAAGTTAATATTGAATGGATTGATTCTGAATTATTTGAGCATGAAGGTGCGGCAGTTGAATCGCTTCATCATGTTAGCGGTATTCTTGTGCCTGGTGGCTTTGGCGAACGAGGGTCTTCAGGAAAAATAAACGCAATTCAATTTGCACGAGAGAATAATATACCGTATTTCGGGATTTGTTTTGGTATGCAGATGGCAGTTCTTGAAACTGCGCGAAATCTTGGCGGTATGACGGGTGCTGGCTCAAGTGAATTTGGCGAAACCGAAATTCCGCTTGTTGGTTTGATGACCGAATGGACATCTGGCAACGCAAAAGAACAGCGAAGTGCCGAAGATGATTTGGGTGGCACAATGCGGCTTGGAGCCTATGAGTGCCATCTGACTGAGGGATCGCTTGCAAGTCAGCTATATGGTGAGCAACTTATTAATGAACGGCACCGGCATCGATACGAAGTCAATATTGCCTTTAAAGAGGCGTTGGCTGAGTCTGGTATGATTATGTCTGGTCTTTCTCCTGATGGCAGTTTGCCGGAAATTGTCGAGCGGCCAGATCATCCATTCTTTGTGGCGGTACAATTTCATCCGGAACTGAAATCAAAACCATTTGATCCGCATCCATTATTTACTGGGTTTGTGGCGGCATCGATGGAAAAATCCCGCCTCGTATAGGAGGTCCTTATGAGCATATCTATTGGCAATATGACTTTGTGTGATAATCATCCACTTTTGCTCATTGCTGGCCCGTGCCAGATCGAAAGTTTGGATCACGCCCTTTTCTGTGCTGAAAAACTATCAAAGATGGCAGCGGATGCTGGTATGGGGTTTGTGTACAAGTCATCATATGACAAGGCGAACCGCACATCAGCTGGTGCGGCACGTGGCATCGGTATGGATGAAGGGCTGGCCATCATGGCTAAGGTCAAGGATGCTTTTGGCTGTCCAGTGCTAAGCGATGTGCATCTGCCAGATCAATGTGCAACAGTAGCAGAGGTGCTGGATGTAATTCAAATTCCAGCCTTTTTATGTCGGCAGACTGACTTATTATTGGCTGCTGCCAAAACAGGTGCCGTTGTGAACATCAAAAAAGGTCAGTTTCTTGCGCCGTGGGATATGAAACATGTAGCTGCAAAAGTAACAGGTGCGGGTAATGATCGCGTTATGTTGACTGAGCGTGGCACTTCGTTTGGCTATAATACATTGGTATCTGATATGCGCGGTTTGCCCGAAATGGCATCACTAGGTCATCCCATTATTTTTGATGCAACGCATTCGGTACAGCAACCAGGGGGCAAGGGAGGAAGTTCTGGCGGTCAGCGCGAATATGTTCCCGTGCTGGCACGTGCTGCTGTTGCTGTTGGTGTCAATGGCTTGTTTATGGAAAGCCATCAAGATCCTGACAATGCGCCATCAGATGGTCCAAATATGCTTCCAATTGACGCGATGCCGGACGTTCTTGCCGCTTTGATGCGGATCGATGTAGCGCGGCGTGGCTAAATGATTAAGACAAACCCTATAACTCAAACCTTCAGATTCATCAGAAAGTAAAATCATGTCCAGTATAGTCGATATTCAAGCTCGTGAAATTCTTGACTCACGAGGAAATCCAACCGTCGAGGTTGATGTGTTTCTTGAAGATGGAAGTGCTGGTCGTGCCGCAGTCCCATCAGGTGCTTCAACAGGTGCTTATGAAGCAGTCGAAATGCGTGATGGCGATACTGAACGCTATAACGGCAAGGGTGTTCTAAAGGCAGTTGATGCGGTTAATTTTGAAATTTTTGATGCACTTGCTGGGGCCGATGCTTTTGATCAGGCGGGTAATGACCAGGATATGATCGAACTCGATGGTACGGCGAATAAGGGGCGTCTTGGAGCTAATGCCATTCTGGGTGTTTCATTGGCGATTTCCCGGGCAGCAGCTGATTCTGCTGAAATGCCGCTATGGCGTTATCTTGGTGGGGTGAATGCGCATTTACTGCCAGTGCCGATGATGAATATCATCAATGGGGGTGCGCATGCTGATAACGCCCTTGATGCGCAGGAATTCATGGTCATGCCCGTTGGCGCCTCGCATTTCAATGATGGCCTGCGTATGGGCGCTGAAATCTTCCATGCTCTTAAAAAGCTATTGTCTGAAAATGGTTTATCAACAGCAGTTGGTGATGAAGGCGGTTTTGCCCCGGCGATCAATTCAACCGATGAAGCTCTTGGTTATATTACCAAATCAATCGAAGCAGCTGGCTATAAACCAGGTGACGATGTGATGATTGCCGTTGATGCCGCCGCAAGCGAATTTTACAAAGATGGTGAATATCATCTGCAAGGTGAGGGGCGCTCACTTAGCAGTGATGATATGAACAGCATGTGGGCTGACCTGACAGGAAAATATCCAATAAAATCAATTGAAGATCCACTTGATGAAGATGATTGGGATGGTTTTGCTGCATTGACGGCGAAGATCGGAAATAGTGTGCAGATTGTTGGTGATGACCTGTTTGTGACTAACCCTGAACGTCTGTCTCGCGGTATCAATGACGCATCAGCTAACGCCATTCTGATTAAGGTCAATCAAATTGGCACTTTATCAGAAACAATGCAGGCCATTGAGATGGCACAAAAAGCTGGTTTTGGTGTTGTTATTTCGCATCGTTCAGGTGAAACCGAAGATAGCTTTATAGCTGATTTGGCCGTGGCCACTAATGCTGGCCAAATTAAAACAGGCTCATTGTCGCGGTCAGATCGTTTGGCAAAGTACAATCAGCTTTTGCGGATTGAAGAAGAACTTGATCGTACAGCGCTATATGCGGGTACTTCAATCCTGCGTGGTTAGGCTTTTAGCGGCGATTTCTTTTATATAACCATCATATTCGACTCTCGTGTATTGCTGAAAACATCATAGTTTTCACCGATTCGCATTTTTCTTGACGTCGTGAATCAGCTCTGATTCAATGGTTCCCATTCAAGGGGTTTATCTCCCTGCTGGGATTAATCAAACAGGAGTTGGCCATGTATATTATGAAAAAGTCACTTACCTTTGTGGGTAGTCTTTTTCTATTAGGTACGATGGCGTCTTTTTTTGTTTTTCATACGATTGCAGGCGATAGGGGGATTTTAGCCCAGCCAGAGCTTGAGCGTAAAATTTTGATTGCCGAAGAGCAGCTTGCTTTACTTGAAAAGCATCAATCACATCTGCACCATCGGATATCGCTAATGCAAAATGATGCTATAGACGCTGACATGCTGGCAGAAACGGCACGCGCTGAACTTGGTTTATACTCACCGAATGATGTAATTGTTTCAATTGATATGTCTGAATTGAAATTTTAAGTCGTAATCAAGATTTATGTAATTAACCAAATATTGGTTTATTTAAATAAAATACAATAAAATCAATGAAATAAAATAGTTGCAAAAAATCTATTTTAGCTAAATCTTAGTGCATATTGCAATTGCGTGACGGATTTGTCACGTGCATGGCGGTAGCGGGGTAACTGCGACCAACAGGATGGAGCTAAAAATGGCGACGAAGACCGAAAGCAAACGCAAGAAAGGCCCGGGAAGGCCTCCCAAGTCAGTTGGAACTGGTGTTAACGACATGCCAGCTAAGGACGAACTTGTGAAGATGTTTCGCGATATGCTGCTGATTAGGCGCTTTGAGGAAAAAGCCGGCCAAATGTATGGCATGGGCCAGATAGGTGGTTTCTGTCACCTTTATATTGGTCAGGAAGCTGTTGTTGTTGGTTTACAATCTGCTTCGGTTGAAGGTGACACAGTGGTGACGTCATATCGTGACCATGGTCACATGCTTGCTTGCGGAATGGAAGCTGGCGGCGTTATGGCTGAATTGACAGGTCGAGAGGGTGGATATTCTCGCGGTAAAGGTGGCTCGATGCACATGTTCAGCCGCGAAAAGAATTTTTTTGGTGGTCACGGTATTGTCGGTGCGCAGGTGCCGATTGGCGTTGGTCTTGCTTTTTCGCACAAATATAAAAGCCAAAAAAATGTCTGTATGACCTATCTGGGAGATGGCGCTGTCAATCAGGGACAGGTTTATGAAAGTTTCAACATGGCTGCTTTATGGGATCTGCCATGTTTATTCATAATTGAAAACAACCAATATGGAATGGGTACAGCAGTTACCCGTGCGGCGGCTGGGCGGTCATTGGCTGATCGAGGCATGGCCTATGGTATTCCAGGCAAGCAGGTTGATGGCATGGATGTGCTTGCTGTCCGCGTAGCAGCACTTGATGCGCTTGAACATTGCCGCTCAGGCAAAGGTCCATATATTCTTGAAATGAAAACCTATCGTTATCGAGGTCATTCGATGTCTGATCCGGCAAAATACCGGACTAGGGAAGAGGTCGATACCATGCGTAAGCAACATGATCCGATCGATCAGCTTCGCGAAATTTTGCAGAATCAGGATATAAAGGATGAAGACTTGAAGTCCATTGATGCAGAGGTAAAGGCCATTGTGACTGAGGCAACTGAATTTGCACAGACAAGTCCTGAACCTGACTCGTCCGAGTTATTCACCGACATATTGTTACCATTACCATCCGAAAACACTGACGCGGCGGAGGCGTAATCATGGCTATTGAAATTAAAATGCCTGCTTTGTCGCCGACAATGGAATCGGGAACATTGGCCAAATGGCTTGTTGATGAAGGTGCTGATGTGCGCTCTGGCGACGTGATTGCCGAGATTGAAACAGATAAAGCGACGATGGAAGTCGAAGCAGTAGATGATGGAAAACTTGGCAAGATACTGGTTGCCGCGGGTACTGAAAATGTAGCTGTGAATGCGCCTATCGCTATTTTGCTTGAAGATGGTGATGCGGCTGATGCTACGCCAACAAACAGATCAACATCGGCTGAAACGCCCTCAGCCAGCGCGCCATCTGATGCGGCCACAGCCGAGACTGCTTCTGTATCATCAATCGCACCTGCTGCTCCCACGATTATGGCCGAAACCGAATGGACAGGTGCATCAACGTCGATCACCGTGCGTGAATCCCTTCGCGATGCTATGGCCGAGGAAATGCGCCGTGACGCCAATGTATTTGTCATGGGTGAAGAAGTTGCCGAATATCAGGGTGCCTATAAAGTAACTCAGGGTCTTCTTGATGAATTTGGTGCCCGTAGGGTAATTGATACGCCGATCACCGAACAGGGCTTTGCTGGTCTTGGTGTTGGCGCTGCTTTTGGTGAATTGCGTCCGGTCATCGAATTCATGACTTTCAATTTCGCCATGCAGGCAATTGACCAGATTATCAATTCTGCAGCCAAAACATTATATATGTCGGGTGGTCAGATGGGATGTCCAATCGTGTTTCGGGGACCAAACGGTGCCGCCAGTCGCGTTGCCGCCCAGCATTCACAATGTTACGCAAGCTGGTATGCCCATTGTCCGGGATTAAAGGTGGTGTCACCTTGGTCTGCGGCTGATGCTAAAGGGTTGCTTAAATCTGCTATCCGCGATCCAAACCCAGTGATTTTTCTTGAAAATGAGGTCATGTATGGCCAGTCATTTGAGGTGCCGGACGATGATGATTGGACGGTGCCAATTGGTAAGGCAAAAATTGTTCGCGAAGGCAGTGATGTTACCTTGGTTGCCTTTTCGATCATGGTCGGACGCGCTTTACAGGCGGCTGATACGCTGGCTGAGATGGGCATCAGTGCCGAGGTTGTTGACCTGCGGACAATCCGTCCGCTGGATATCGATACGATCGTTACTTCAGTCAAGAAAACATCGCGGCTTGTGACCTGTGAAGAGGGATTTCCGTTTGCTGGTATCGGCTCGGAACTGGCTATGCAGGTCATGGAACAGGCCTTTGACTGGCTTGATGCCCCGATTGCCCGTGTGACGGGTAAGGATGTACCGATGCCATATGCTGCTAACCTTGAAAAACTTGCCCTTCCGCAGGTGGATGACGTCGTTGCGACGGCTGTTGCCACATGCGAAGGCTTCAAAGGAGCTTAATCATGGCTGTTGAAATCAAAATGCCAGCTCTGTCACCAACAATGGAAGTTGGCACATTATCAAAATGGATGGTGGCTGTTGGTGATGATGTGCGTTCGGGAGATGTGATTGCCGAAATTGAAACCGATAAGGCGACAATGGAAGTTGAAGCGGTTGATGATGGTAAAATGGCGCAAATCGCTGTGGCTGATGGGACTGAAAATGTACCTGTAGGGACTGTCATCGCAAGGCTTGCCGAAGATGGTGAAGATGTTGCCGCTGTTGCATCGGCAACGCCGCAACCTGCCGCGCCTGCCTCTGTTGTGGATGAAGACAAAGTAGCGGTTCAAGATGCACCTGCCGCAGAAGCACCGACACCAACCCCCACCCCCGTATCTGTTTCAAAGCCGACACAAGCTACCCCAACTCAATCTTCTGATGCACGTATTTTTGCCAGTCCGTTGGCACGGCGCATAGCGGCGGATAAAGGTGTTGATCTTGGTAGTTTGACGGGCAGTGGTCCGCATGGCCGTATTTTACGACGTGATGTCGAGGGGGCGTCTGCTTCGGTATCAATGACGGGGGTAACAGCATCACCAATGGTGACCAAAGGCGTTGACGAACAAGGTGTCAGTACATTGCTGCCTAACAATCAAATGCGCAAGATTATCGCATCACGCTTGCAGGAATCCAAACAGACAGCCCCGCATTTCTATCTCACAGTTGATTGTAATATCGATACGTTGCTGGAATCACGCAAAACCATGAACGAAATGGCCGATGAGGGTATAAAGATTTCGGTCAATGACATGGTGATCCGTGCGGCGGCAATGGCCTTAATCAAGGTGCCAGCGGCGAATGCGTCATGGGAAGGCGACAACACACGCATGTTCCAAAATGCCGATATTTGTATGGCGGTGGCGGTTGATGGCGGATTGGTCACGCCGGTGATTTGGGCAGCCGAAAGCAAAGGCCTGTCTGAACTATCGACAATTAGCCGTGATCTGGCAACGCGGGCACGCGATGGCAAGCTGGCGGCCGAAGAATTTACCGGTGGTAGCTTTACCATTTCCAATCTTGGCATGTTTGGGGTGCGTGAATTTGCAGCGGTGATTAATCCGCCACAAGGTGCGATCCTAGCAGTTGGAGCAGGCGAGCAACGCCCGGTTGTGATTGATGGGAATTTGAGCGTGGCGACGATGATGAGTGTGACCTTGTCATGCGATCACCGTGCGGTTGATGGTGCGGTTGGTGCTACATGGCTTCAGGCCTTTAAAGGCTTTATCGAAAACCCAGTTACGATGTTGCTGTAATGTCTATCACTAAACATATGATTTAAGGTATTAATATGGCTGAAATAAAATCTGACAATAAGACGTTTGATATTATAGTAATTGGTGGTGGGCCAGGTGGTTATGTTGCGGCGATCCGCGCGTCTCAACTTGGCATGAAAGCAGCTGTCGTTGAGCGTGAGCATCTTGGTGGTGTCTGTCTGAATTGGGGCTGTATTCCGACCAAGGCATTGTTGCGGGCGGCTGAATTACGCCATTCGATCGATGAGATGAAAGAATTTGGCATCACCATATCGGGTGAAGTCAGTATCGATCTGTCAAAAGTGGTTAAACGTTCACGCAAGGTGGCTGACCGCCTGTCGATGGGGGTGTCGCATCTTCTTAAGAAGAATAAGGTCACAGTGTTTAAAGACGAAGCCAAGATTGGCGTTAAAAAGGGCGCAATGCGAGCAGTTACCTTGGCAGATGGCACATCGCTTGAAGCCAAACATGTGATTATCGCCACTGGGGCACGGGCGCGGTCATTGCCGGATATTACGCCCGATGGCACAACCATTCTGACCTATAAAGAGGCGATGGTGCCTGAGACGATGCCAAAATCGCTCATCATCATTGGTTCGGGCGCGATTGGTTCTGAATTTGCGTCTTTCTATCATGATATGGGCGTTGCGGTGACCTTGGTCGAGGCAATGGATCGCATCC
>Ga0233444_10005661_pt1 | contig 11448 bp, 10 predicted proteins | sample SI_124_October20_6_FD_182792 | JGI IMG/M metagenome (GOLD analysis project Ga0233444, IMG submission 182792) | Seawater microbial communities from Saanich Inlet, British Columbia, Canada - SI_124_October2016_10_MG | ecosystem: Environmental > Aquatic > Marine > Inlet | place: Canada: British...
CTAGACGGTATTGAAGCTAGTGCAGACGTTACAGACACAGCTAACGTCACAGCCGCTGGTGCCTTGATGGACAGCGAGTTGACTAGCGAAGCATCTGTTAAAGCATTGAATCAGGGCGTAGCCACTACTGACAGCCCTACATTTGATGACGGCACATTCACAGGCATTTTGAGTATAACGCCTACATCTGGATATGGTCATATTGAAGTAGGTGGTGTTGATGGCGCGTTTATAGATTTGAAATCGCCTAGTTCTGATGATTATGACATGCGGATGATTACAACAGGAGGCAACGGAGGAACAATAGACGTAGGGTCAACTGGTGATTTGTCATTTAATGCTGGTGGTTCTGAAAGAGTACGGCTGCTTGCTACTGGTCGCGTAGGAATAGGGACTACATCGCCAGAGGCTACCCTCCACATTGTTGATGAAGGCTCAACTGGCCCTGCACTACACATCTCTGGCGGTAGCGGCACAGAAGGCGACATTACAATCCCTCACGATGAAAGTCTGCAAATTGGACATTGGAACGAAAGCACTGATACCTTTATAGAGCGAATCAGGATGAATACGTCTGGACAAGTAGGTATTGGTACTACAACAGTAGGTCAGTTTGAGTCCACAGATGTTGGTTTAACAGTTGACAGTGGTAATGTTTACTCTGGTATTGCTATGACTGATGGTGCAACTACGTCAACGCTTACTCAGGGTTATAGCACTACATATCTGTACAACCAAGCAAACGGAGGTATTCTGTTTGGTACTAACAACACAGAACGTATGCGTATAAACTCATCTGGTAGCGTGGGCATAGGAACTACAGCGCCTAGTTATGCATTAAGCGTAAAAGGTTTGGGGTCTTCATCGGTTGCTGCGTCTTTTGAATCGTCTGTTTCAACGGCATGGGTGATGCTAAAAGATTCAGGTACAACTCTCGGAAATGTGAGAATAGGGTCTAGTGCTAATAGATTAATTCAATACACAGGAGGCTCAGAACGTCTTCGTATCGACTCAGCAGGAAAAGTAGGTATCGGAACTTCATCCCCTGCTCAAGCTTTACATGTTGTAGGGTCTATCGTAGCTACTGGTAATATCACAGCTTACTATTCTGATGAACGTCTTAAAAACTTAATCGGAACTATTCCTAATGCTTTGGACAAGGTATCTCAACTAAACGGTTACTATTACACTCCTAATGATACTGCAAAGGGGCTGGGCGTAGAATCTAAAGGTGTTGAAGTTGGTGTATCTGCTCAAGAAATTGAAACGGTTCTTCCTGAGATTATAGCTGATTCTGGAGTTGGGACAGGCTATAAGACAGTAATGTATGAAAAAATAACCCCATTGCTTATTGAAGCAATTAAAGAGCTTACAACTAAAGTAAATGCTCTTGAGACTAAATTAAACAATTTGGAGAAATAAAGATGGCACTTACTTGGGATATTGTAACTGTAGAATCAAACATAGAGACAGGAGCTTGTACTGACCTTCACTGGACTGCTATTGATTTTGTAACAGTTGAAGGTGTTACAAAAGTAGGTCGCAGGTATGGATGCGAGACAGTTACTTCTGACCCTTCAGCAGAAGGCTTTATTGCTTTTGCTGATGTTACAAAAGAAAACTGTATTGCGTGGGTAAAAGCAGCACTAGGTTCTGAGGCAGTTTCAGGAATAGAAACTGAAATAGCTAATCAACTTTCTGAGTTTACAAACCCTACGCTTAACACGACTAATCCTTGGGATAGTGGAGAAGAATAATGGCGCTAGAAACATCAGGGACTATAAGTCTGGGGGGCAACAGCACTGGGCGTAGTATTGCTAAAGAACTTAACTACGGAACGGCAAATGTTCACACATCGCAAATAGAACTTGGTCAAACCAGTGTTAGAACATTAGCAGGACGAACAGGAAATACCACATCTATTAGCTTTAGCCATCTTCATGGAAAGTCTAGTGTATTAGATACTCAAACGCTTGTAGTTGGAAGTGACAGTACTCGTAACCGCAGAGGCTTTGCTAACTTTCAGTATGCTTTTACAGGCGGTTCTATGTCAGATGGAACAGCTAACTGGAAAAGTGGGGCAGCATATAGATGGTGTTATCACGATAGTTCTTCAAATAGAATGCTCCTTGCATTAACTGGAGTTCACACTAATTCCGGTTTTACTTCTTTTAGGGTTAGCTATATAAGCGGAGACCCCAGTGACCCCACTGTAACTATATATCGAAATCACGCATCAAGTTTTGCTACAAATGGTTATTTTAACTATACATCTTGGAGTTGGAATGGTCGTACTCAAAATCCTTATGGTACTATTAATGGCCCTTCCAAAAAAGTAGAATTTTTCTAAATTAATTAAAAGGAAGTTATTATGATTGAGTATACAATACGTGAAGAAAACGGCCTTGCTCTTTGGGCATGTTTCACAAACGGAGACAATTACCACGAAGTAAATATACTGGGTATGGCTCTATCGGAAATTCAACCCGCTTTAAAACAAGCACAAGACGATTTTGCAGCAGAAATAGAAGAAATGAAAAGACTAGAAAATAACGGAGAATAATATGCTTGCAGAACTAGCCGCAGCTAATGCCGCCTTTTCAGTTATAAAACAAGCCATAGGCAATGGTCAAGAACTGAGCAGGGTTGCTAAACAGGCTAGTGAGTATTTCGAGTCTAAAAGTTCTATAGCTAAAAAAGCTAATAAAAATGGCAACAAGTCAGACATGGAAGCTTTCATGGCTTTAGAAACTTTAAAGCAACAAGAAGAAGAGCTTCGAGAGCTTATGATTTATGCTGGTAGAGCTAACATGTATACCGACTGGCTTCAGTTTCAATCTGATTGTAAACGAAAAAGAGCTGAAGAAGAAAAAAGAAAACAGCAAGAACTAGCTAAAACAAAGCAACTTATATTAAATATTTTTACTGTTATATGCGTTACTTTAGTTGCAGTCCCTGTAATAGGAACATTAACTTATATTGTAGTTGTCACTCTAAAAGGATAATAAAAATGACCGTAGAAGAAGGAAAAGAAGTAGTAGACATCGCAGCAGCGTCAACAGGCATTATGGCCTTGGCTGCGTGGCTCCCGCCTATTGCGTCATTATTTACTATTGTGTGGCTAGGTATCAGAATTTATGAGTCACCCACAGCTCAAAAACTTTTCAAGAAAAAAGACTAAATGCAGTTTTATATTCTAACCTCTACAGACTATGATGCTCTTGTTAGGCATTTTAATCCTGTATATAGTAACATTCAATTTGAAGATGCTGTGGTTATTATAAATACTTTAGATACTGAGTATAGTGATAGAGCTGAAGATTTCTGTAAAGAAAATGAAATTGAATATTATATTACAGAAAGCAATGGAACTCCAGCTAAAGGCAAAAACTCTTTGTTAGATATATTTATGAAATCTAACAATGATTACTGTGTAATGATAGACGGCGATGACTTTTTAACTCCTCATGGTGTGTGGATGTATAAAAACTTAGAAACTTTAAAAGACGTTCCTGATGCAGTATGTTTAATAAATCAAAAAAGTTTTAGGCGAGTAGGTGGAACACTTTATTCTTTGCAGCCTTTTACTGTAAATTACGCTAAACTTTTAAACTCTAATTATTATAAAATGTTTAGAACTGAATATAATTTAAGTGAAGAAAAATCTAAATACTTTGAAAGCCTACACTACAAGTTTTATAGACAGCATCAAAAGTATTCACAAGACTCTGAAGTTCATTGTCGCGTAACATGGATGAGTAAAAAAGCCGCTGAGTTTAAATTTAACGAAAGCATAGTTGTAGGCGAAGACACTTTGCAAATGTTTGAATTAAAAAATCAAGCAGTGTTAGGAAATTTAGATGTTCGCACAACAGACGAAACCCCTGCTACTTATGTGTACGATGAAAGAACAGCAGGAACAGTAATGAAAGTTTCTAAGTTTGGTTCTGATTACGAGTGGATGGACGAATATTTAAATGAACTTGAAAAAATGGAAAAAGAAAATAAGCTTCACGAAAATGTAAGCCTCCCTGAATTAAAAGTTAATTATCCTTTTAATTATAAAAGAGGAGATTATAAACTAACGGAGCAGCACATACACACTTTAAAGGGTTTTTCTATTTCTCTTCCAATGAACGCAACACAAGAATCAATACATAAAAGTTATGAATATTCAAAGCGCTTTGCAGCATAGGAAAATTAAATGGCATCTGCGACAACTACATTATTAAATAAAAAAATAAAGAGAGCTGGAGTTACTAGGGCTACGGCTTATGGCGGTGGCTACATGGAAGGAAGCACTGTTTATGGATATAGTCCTACTTCTAGTGGCTCCATGACTGTAGGGGGAGCAGGCGACTACAGCGGATATGTCACTAATACAGGATATAATTATAACCCAAATACTAATACTTTTTCTACTTATGGTGGAGTAGGTTCAGGTGGCGCTTCGACAAGTCCTCCACCTGTAGAGGATTTGGAAGAAGACACAAAAGACATAAATGAGGTTGTAGTAGAGGCTGAACCTATTCTTGTAAAAGAAGGAGGCATAGATGAAAATGGAACTTGGAATGCTCCTGTATATGAGTCACAGCCATCAATGCCTACTGGGGGTAGCAGCACTCCAGTAAACTATAATACAACTGAAGAAAAAGAAGAAGACGAAGATGAAGAGGTCGAAGAAGAGACTAATACATCAAACAGAATTGAACTTATAGATGGTCGGGATGGAATGAATATGACAGGATATGGCGGTGGCGGTAGCAGGGCAGGTGGTGGAGATAACATAGGAGGAGGTTCCGTAGTTACAGGCAGTGGCGCTCCTACAAAAATAAAGCAGAAAACTCCAAAATACACGGTTCCTAAAATGGACACTGCTAAAATTAATCCCAGTGCTTATGGAACAGTTACTAGAGACAGCGACATACAACAGCTTGAAGAAGCTGAAAAAATCTCTGTAGATGAAGTAAGCAGTAAGCGTATGGCTACTTATGCTCAGGGAGCTGTGCAGGAAGTTAAAGGCCCAGAAGAACCTGTTGAGGCTTCTACGTTTGAAGCATCTCAAACGGGCGATGGCGCAGCAGCCACAGCAGCACAGGGCGAGGTATCTGAAAAAGCACAAGTTAAGGTAGATGATGCTACACTTACAGAAAAAGCTAAAGGAGCGGAAAGAGACGCTGCGGCTGAAAAGCAAGCAGAGGCAGAAGCAGAAGAGTTTGAAATTAGCGGCGATTCTTACGTAAGTAAAACAACAGGCAAAGTCGCAACTGTTCAACAGGCTAGAGACGCTGAAGCTAAAACACGCGAAGCCATCACAGGCGAGCCTGCTCCTGATGGAGAAGCTGCTAAGATTATGAGCATGTTTGAGTATAATCAAGTTAGCAAGCGTACAATTAGTAAAGAAAACGCTATTAAAAAGCTTAGGTCGCAGGGGTTAAAAGACAACGAGATTGCAAAGCGGTTAGCCGACAACCCTCAGTTAATTGCTGATGAAATGGATGACCTTCCAGAAGATATTAAAACCACTCTTTCTGGTCTTCCGCAAGAAGCTCTTGTTAGTGTTCAGATGGAATCTTTAATGGCCGGTATGGAAGACGGCGAAATTCCTGCGTGGGCTAGACCAGCACTAGCTAAAGTTGAAGCAAACCTAGCTAAGCGAGGAATGAGTAGCTCAAGTGTTGGTAGAGACGCTTTGTTTAATTCTATTATTCAGAGTGCTATACCTTTAGCGCAAAGCAACGCTCAAGCTATTCAAAGTGCTACAGCTCAGGATAAGCAAATTGCCGCAGACTTCTTGGCTAAGAATGCAGGGTTCCAGCAGCAAATGAACTTGGCTAATCTGAGCAACGACCAACAAATGCGTCTAGCTAATTTGACTGCTCAAAATCAAGCGTCTTCAGATAACTTGAACGCTGCACAGCAGACAGAGCTTGCTAATCTTAATAATAGAATGCAGACTAATCTACTTCAAGCTAATATAGCTGCAACCATGAATCAAGCTCAGTTGACTGTTGACCAGCAACGAGCAGTACAAAACGCTTCTATGGTAGCTAATGTAGATATGACTAGATTCAATGCGGCTCAGCAGGTAGAGCTAACCAACAGTAAATTTATGCAAACTATGGTAGCTACTAAGTTCAGCGCTGACCAACAAGCTGCGATGCAAAACGCTACAGCTTTAGCTTCTTTGGACATGGCGAACCTAGATAAAAATACTAAGATTGCAGCACAGAATGCTCAGGCATTTTTGCAAATGGACATGGCTAATCTCAGTAACGCGCAGCAGGCTAATATATTAACTGCTCAGAATAGGCAGCAAGCAATGCTTACTGATACCGCAGCTCAGAATGCAGCTAAGCAGTTTAATGCAGCAAATGAACAGCAGGCAGCGCAGTTTATGGCTAATCTAGGTGTTCAGGTAGAGCAGTATAATTCTTCAGCTAACTCAGCTAGAGAACAATTTAATGCAAGTGAAAAAAATAAAATGTCAGCACAGCAAGCTGGAAATGACTTACAGGCTCAACAGTTTAATGTTCAAATGAATGCAGATATTCAAAAGTTTAACGAGCAGCAAAACTTTCAGCGTGACCAGTGGAATGCAGCAAATGCTCAAGCTGTTGAACAATCTAATACTCAATGGCGCAGACAGGCTAACACAGTTAATACAGCCGCACAGAATGCAGCTAATCAACAGAATGCTCAGTTTGCATTTAATTTAACGGCACAAGAACAAACTCAACTTTGGCAGCAATTGCGAGATGAAGCTAATTATATTCGTCAAAACTTTGAAAACGAACAATCACGAAAAGCTCAAATGATTGCTACAGCTATAGGAAACGAAGCTGCGTTTAAAGACAGTAAAGATGCTTCGTCATTTATTAACACTGTGATTAGCCAGCTTAACAAAACAAAATAAGGGGAAATTTATGGGTTTGTGGAGTTCAATAAAAAAAGGAGTTAAAAGTATTGGCAAAGGAATTAAGTCAGCTTTTAAAAAGATTGGTAGAGGCATTAAGTCTGCTGTAGGTAAAATCGGAAAGTTTATGGGAAAAATTGGAGTAGTGGGTCAGTTAGCCTTGATGTTTACTCCCATAGGCGCGATGGTAGGAAATTTATTTTCTGGGATAGGTACAGCAGTAAGCTCCTCTTTTACACAATTTACAGGGTATCTTGCTAAGGGCGGTAAGCTGGCTCAAACAGCCGGTAAATTTCTTGAGGCTGGAGCTAACTTTGCAAAGGCAGGACACTCTGCGTTTAGAACTGTCACTGATGGTGTATCTAGCTTTGTAGGAGAGTTCTCTAAAACAGCACTTAAAAAAATTCCCGGCATGGAAACCGCATTTCCTTCGCTAAGCGGTGCGTCTGACACTTTTTTTAAAGAGTCTATAGATGCTAGTGGCGTAACTCAACCAAGTGCTTGGGGAAGGGTGCAGACTGAGTTTGCTGCTAATACAGATAAAGTAATGGAAAGATTTGACAAAGCAATAAACGGTACTCCGGCTGTAGATGCCAAGACAAAGGTGGTCAATCAAAAAACAGCAGAGGATAAAGCGAGCCAAGCAGCAGCAAACTCCGGTGTGGAGGTTGAGGTAATAAAGGGTGAAGACGGTAGTTTGTTAGACCAACCTAAAGAAGGTGTGGTAGATTACGTTACCAATAAAGTGTCACAAATCCCTTCAAAAATTAGAGAAGGCGTTGACGACTTTATTGATACTGGACTAGGGGATACAGTTTCTGGAGGCTTGCAAAATAAAGCAGCAATAGGGTTGGGTCTTCAAGAAAAACCTGAGTACACAACAAATCAATATGGCTCTGCAATAGCTCAAATTGAAGCTGCCCCTAGTGTAAACTACGGCTCAGACGAAATGAACGACAGGGCTTATCAAGTACAATTTGACCCTGTTAATTTTTTACCCGCTATGCCAATGGGTAATCAAGCTTATGAATATGTAAATAGTATGAAAAGGTCAGCAGGCGGACAAGGAGTAATGTTAGGATGAATGATGTAGAAGCATATGAATTAGAAATGTCTAAGATGGGCAGAGCAATTCCGGGAGAATCGCTTACATCAGACCCTGAAAATCCAGCGCCTTATGAAAAATCTCCGCAGTTTACGAATGTTCACGAAGCTACTGTGTATCTGTGGGATAGCATAACTGAGCCAGAGCAGTATCAAGCATACATGATTGGAATGTCCAAAGGTGTTCCGGTTATGAGTATTGTACAGGTAATATTATTTGACGAGTTTCAGCAGGGTAGTTGGAATCCTGACCTTATGTTAATGCTTGCTGAGCCTTTAGCTTATATGCTTATTGCGCTTGCTGAGCGTTTAGATATAGATATTAAAATTGACAATGAAGAAGAAGAAGGCGATGTGTTCGGCGTTGAGATGGAAGAAGAACGTCTTAAAAAAATTAGAGAAAGCGCACGAGATTCTGGATTAGTACCTGCGGGAATTATTACAGAAGAGATGGCGGCTGAAATGGAAACCCTTCCAAGTGTTAGCTTATTAGAAAAGCCAGAAGACGCTGAAGCGGTACAAGAACAACCTAGCCTTATGGCACAACCTGAAGGACAGTAAACATGGCACAAGATTCAATTGCATATGGTGAAAGTTTATTATCTGATATTCGCCAAAGAAACGACAAGCTAAGAAGCCAACAGAAAAAACAGGCAAGAAAAGATGAGTGGAAAAGCTTCGCCATTGGCATAGGCACAAAAGTAGCTGATAATTATTTTCAGCAGCAGCAGGAAAACTTTCGTAACAACGAACAGCTTATGGCACAAAAGCTTTCAATGGTAAAAGTAGATGAGGAAGCGACTGCTTTTAATAACACGTATAAGACTGCGATGAAATATGATGGTGGTCTAGAAGCTTGGAAGCGTAATGAAGTAAAAAAACTGGCAGCAGCTAGGCTTGGTCAAGATTATGTTGAAGGTACTTATAACGAAGCTGATTTTAATTTACTTACAAACAAAGTAGCTGATAGTTATTACGACACGTATAGCGATGAGTTTGATAAACGATTAAAAGCAAATCAGGCTTATATTACCAGTGGGAATACTGACGCTTTTGAAAGAGCTATTGAGTCTCAAGCAAAGTCTAAGGGTATGACCAGCACATTCTTAACAAAAATAGGCTTAGGAAAAATAGCAGGTAATCCCCAGACAGACTTGCTGCAAGTAAATCCTTACGAAAAGAATGCAAACGCTCAGAAGATTTTCCAAGACCAGTACAACCAGACCAGAGATGCTGGGCTGTCTGAGTTTATTGCTAAAGAGTTTTCAAAAGAAGGACGTATGAAACTAGGACGACCTTCGATTCAAGTTAGTGAAGAAGTAATTACTATTAAATCATTAAACTCTGCGGGAATCGAAACTGAAAGTCAAGTTCAGCAGGCCACACAAGGCCGAAGAGACGGAAGTGTAGAAAGGTTTCTTATAAATCTTGATGGCTCTAGGTATAGTCTTTCTTCGGTGCAAGACCTAGAAGGTAGAGTAGACTTTTATACAGCGGCTTCAGCGTTAGTTCAGAATAAAGCAATTCAGGCAGGTAGAGATGCTTTAAAGACTTTGTCAGTAGACGATACAAATATAATATCAAAAAGTATAGTAAACAAATTTACGAAAACGGGAACGTATAACACAGCCGGAAACTTTGATAAACTTAAAGCTGATGCAAACGATAACATAGCTTCTTATGTTACTCAAGGTGGAATAGCTGCCGCTTCTCAAAAGTGGGGAACTGCTAAAGACGGAAGAACTATTCAGCTTAGTATGATTATGGATAATTTAAAATCAGATAATCCTAAAAATATGCCAATTACAGGTATTGAAAATCCCTTTGAAACTATGTTTAAAATTGATGCAATATCTTCTAAGTTGCTTTCGGGCAATAAAGGCGTTAGCGTACTTGTTGCTAACGGCGTTGCGCTTTATGACAATTATCTTGGTTTAGGTGAAGATGACCGAAAAGGCGTAGATGACAGATTTGCAAACATGTCTTTTTTTAAAGACCCAAGCATGGCTGGTACTCCTTCTAGGGACAGAGCAGCACAAACTATGGAGGTTGTTAAGATAGCTGTTAAGCTTGGTTTAAACCCTAGAGACTACGGCAACTCAAAAACCATGTTAGAATATATAGATGCTAACCTAAAGGATTTTAGAGGTATGTTAAACGGCAAAAGTAATGCTGCTCAAACTACACAAGCAGTTGCAAACGCTACGTCTGCTCAGGGTGTGACATCTTTAGAAGAACTTGAAGCTCCTGTAGGCATAGCAAGAAATAAAAGAGGACAGTGGACTTCACCCCAGCATAAAGACTATGCAGCACTTGGAAGCGCAGTAGAAGAGATGGAAGAAATAGAAATAAAACTAGCTGACCCCCGAACGGCAAACTTTGCGGGAGCTACTCGAAATCTTAAAAAACGATTAGCAGTAGCAAAAGCCAATGTAGTAGCTTTAAGAAACGCATACACAAAAACCTATCTCTAATAAAGGTAAGCATTAATGGAATACAAACAATACGAAGGTGTAAGTCCCGCAGCTATGGATGGCTCCGACTGGCAGAACTATACTGAAGGTCGAGGCAGCGAAAGAGCAAACTATAACCTAGAAAGCTTAGGAACTCCTGAAGGCTACTCAGTCACTGACTGGGAAAACGATGAGGTAGTCCTGTCAAGCTTTGAAAAGCTTACTGATTACTTAGCCGAAGAACAAGGGTTAGGTAGCTATATTATTGACCAAGCAGGAACAGGACAAGACACTGACCCCGCTGAATACATGCGTGATTTGACTATGCGCTTAGGCGCTCCGCTTGCTTTAGCTAGTGCATTAGATGATGCCCCTGAAGATGTTAAGCGAGCATTCAGAGTTATGAAGTCTCGCTGGGATAAGGCTGAGCTTTCTGGCGTAGGTGAAACATTATCTGCTATCGGAGACTACACTGCTGACGTTATCTTTAGTCCTGAAGGCTTAGCAACTGTAGGTGCTGTTTTGTCTGGCACTGCTACGGGCGGCACTACTGCTGTAGCTGGTGTAGCTGCACGTAAAACTGCACAACAAGCAGCTACTCGAACTTTGATGAATGCTGTACGGGCTACGGCTGCTGCACAAACTAAAAACCCCTACAAGGCTTCGGCGTTGATGGGTGCAACTTATGGTGCAGCAGGCTCTCATGTAGCTCAAGAGTTAAACATCTCTGCGGATATACAAGACGAATACAGCTTAGGTGAAACTGCTTTTGGTACAGCCTTGGGTGCAGGTTTTGGTGTTGGTCTATATGCAGCAGGCTCAAAAATAGCTAACAAATATTTTAGAGACGGCACTCGACCACCTAGAGAAGTAGCACTAAAAGATGCTGACCAAGTGTTTGAAGAGGCTTTAGACGGAGACTTTATTCCTGCGTCTGGTGGTACACTTGTAGACGAAGCTTTGCGTATGACTGGC
>Ga0233444_10005662_pt1 | contig 11444 bp, 21 predicted proteins | sample SI_124_October20_6_FD_182792 | JGI IMG/M metagenome (GOLD analysis project Ga0233444, IMG submission 182792) | Seawater microbial communities from Saanich Inlet, British Columbia, Canada - SI_124_October2016_10_MG | ecosystem: Environmental > Aquatic > Marine > Inlet | place: Canada: British...
TATCTGAATCCATCAATATCATGTGCATGAAGAAGACATTACCTGGAGTGATTATGTATGGATTGCCCGTATATAGCATTGGCCAGTCCAAGCTAACCAGTATGATTTTTAAAGTCCTAAAGAATCCGATTGTGTCCGAGAATTCTATATTTCATTGGCCATTTCGTTGACCAATAATTAGATTAGGAATAACAAAAGGAGAGCATTACTAAAATGAGCATGAGCAAACTAGATGACAGACTGGAAGACAGAACTGTCAAATTTACTGATTACGCAATAGATAAATTCCAATTCAACTTTGATACTATTAAAGCCAAAAGTATTAAAATTAAACTAGAGAATTGTGGAATAAAAGGATTAGCACTCTATCAATATAAATCTTCAGGTAAAAAATATTTTCAACAACAGTTTTGGTTTGATGGCAAATCTGATTACTGGAGTGTAGGTGAATTCATTAAAGGTAAGTTTGGAATTAAAGACTGTCAAACTAAAGTAATTCAAATTATGAAAACCCATACAGACGATAATGGGTTATGGATCAAATCACCGAAGATAACTGCAAGACATCATAAAGTAAGAGTAACTCAAGCTGAACTTGAGAATAGAAAGATGAAGACAGTAGGTGAATGTATTGAGTTGTTATGTAAAGGAGGATTTCCAAAGATTAGAAGAGAAGGCACACTCACTGGTAAATCTATTATGGATATTTGTTTACACCTAATAGGTAAGAATAAAAGGACCAAACTATTAGACCATGATGATGATGAGTATGGTAATGGCTTTATAACCTTTAGAAATTGTAAAGTTTACAATACAAAAAAACCTAAAGATTGGGATGACCTGTTCACCAAATTTCCTTCAGGCCATGGAATATTAAAAAAAGTAAGTGGTAAAGAGTTGACTGGTGTTTCAATGTATGACCACCCATCCTTTAGCAAATATCTTATTGAGGATTTAACACCTGGTCTAATCAATGACTATATTGATGAATTTCCTAGAAGTTATGGAACTAAAAGGAAGATGATCTATGCACTTCAGGTTCTATGGGCTCACTCAAAGAAATACATGGGGAGAACCAAACCTTTAAATCCTACAACTAAAGAGGCACTAGAAGTGAAACTTCAAGGTATCTCAACTTCTAAAAACTCAAAGTATAACAGAAGAAAAAATGATCCTAATGACTTGCAGAAAATGTGGTTAAGTTTTCAGGAACTAAATACAAAACATCCTTTTCAGGCAGAATGTCTAATGCTTGAAATGGTATCTGGTAAACACTTTAAAGAGTTGAGTAAGCTTAAAAAAACTGATGTTTATTCAAAAGGAAATAAAGATAATTCATATGGAATAGATAATATTATTGTTTTACCTTCTGGTACTATGAAAGGCAGAGAAGATGGCTACATAACTATTACTGAACCAGTACAATTTGTCTTAAACCAATTAGAAGAACTTTATAAAAGACCTAAATTAACTAAATATAAATTTATCCCTTGGTTGTTTCCATCACCTAAAAGCTCACCAAAGAGTTGGTTAATTCCAGGAACATTAGAAATTAGTAAAGATTATATCAACTCAAGAAAAACAAGAATTACATCTAATAGAGAATGTTGGAAATCAATGATGGAAGACACTGGAATAAGAAACATCGTACCTAGAATGTTAAGAAAAACCTTTTCTAGTATGTCAGTTAAGAAACTTGGATCTTCAGCAGAGGCCCGAAAGCTTACTGGTCATAAGAAGGCTAGTACATTGGATATTCATTATGACATACATGATACGGACCAGATCAAAGAGTATGCTCATAAAGTTGCAGATAGTATGGATTGGACTAAAAGTTGATAACCAAAAAGAAATATCCATTTATTCTAAAGATGTATGGCAAACTTTATAAATTAGAATGTTTTTACGGAAGATGTATGTTTAGACGTTGTGATAGTAAAGACAGAGTATTCAGAACCACTAATGTAATCCGATTTAAAACTAGAAACCTTAATATTGAGTAGAGCTAGATTGTTTGATAGGCTGAATTAACACATTTTTAAAAGCAAAAATTAGAAAAGTAAAAAAATGTTTAAAGGAATTAAGAAGCCATATTTAGTATTACTTATTTTAGTCCCATCTATTATAGTTATCTATTCAGTAGTGAATAATCCTATTATCTTACAATGTGAATTGATTAGCAAAGGTAATACAAAATATATTATAAAAGATTGGAAAATTAAATACACTCCTCTTTGGACTGGCTCTAAAAACCGAAATTATTTTCAATTTAACTCCAAACATTTTAAATTTGATTGGGATAAAAAGAATAATAAATTTTTGTTCAAATCAAAAAGCGCTCATAAGTATAATAAGGAATTTGCATCTTATACTTTAAGTATACCTCTAAAGACATTGAATATGTTAGATCGTAGTCCAAAAGTAGATTCTACTAAAAAAGAATATAAAAAGGTTAAAGTGTCTATTGATAGAGTAGATGGCGAAGTTACTTTTAATTATCGAGATAAATCAAAGCAAGGTATTAAATTAACTTTCTATGATTGTGCTAAAATTTCAGCAAAAAAACTACCAAAACCTCCTAAAGCAAAATTCTAATATGGATAAAAAAAGAAATGATGAAGTTCTTGATTTAGTTGGATCCTTTCCCAAATATGAAAAATATAAAAAATTATATGGTAGGGGACATAACTTTAATTTTAAATTTATTATAACACCAGAGACAAGAGGTGATGAACCTTCAGGAAGTTTTTACAGTGGTGTTACAACTTGGCAAGAAATGAGATATGTATATAAAGTTTCAAGAGTTGATTTAGTTGAGTTAATTGAAAAGAAATCAATTATTCATACATATAAAAGTCCAGATTCAGATACTAAAATGTATAGAGGAAAAATAAATTTTGTTAATAGAGAACCAACAGAAGAAGAATGGAATAAACAAATAAAAGAATTGAAGAAATCTGATAGAAAATTTTGGTTAATTGTAGGAGCAATTATATTAATAGCAGTTCTGTATTTTAATAAATGAAAAATATTTTTTTATTAGTAATTGCAGGCTTGATGTTGGGTGGATGTTTTCACGATCCTAAAGAAACAGCATTAGAAAATTGTGCTAACTCAAGAGTTATGGATAAATATTATTCTATTAATAAAGATCTCTCTAAAAATTCTTTTCTTATTCAAAAAATTAATAAAAAATTGGATAAAAGTTTTGCAAATAGCAATATTGAAGCTTCAATTACCAATGTTGCTAAATCTAAAAAAACTATGATGGAATTTACTAAAAGCAACTTTAATTTAAATGAAGATGAAACTTACGAAATTTTAAATAAAAGTTATATTAACAGAGGTGGGTTTTCTGATGAAGTACTGACACTTTTAGGAATGAGCCACGACCCAGAAGAAGCAATAAAAAAGATAAATGGTACTGAAGAACAGAAAGATCAATTTAAAGAAATTATAAAAGATTATAACAGGCATAGAGAGAGTCTTAAAGTAAACGAAAAATTTAAAGAAAAAATGATTACTAAAATTTTTCTAGAAATGAAAATGAAAGATAAATTTTTAGAGGAAAGATATCAAAAATTTTATCAAAGATGTGAAAGAATTTATAATGAACTACCCTCAAGTTTTATAAACAAGTGGGAGCACAATACTGAACTAAAAGAATTTTTAAATTAAATGAAAGATTATGAGTGATTACAATAAAAGGGAAATAGAAGAAATAGAAAACGAAATTTCAGAACTTTTAATAAAAGAAGATAGAGAGAAAAGACATAGGCGTTATCTAAATATTGGTGCAGTTGTAGGTATAGTATTTATGGTAATATCAACCTCAAATGAAGATGAGTTTTATAGATTTTTTGGTATATTTGGTATGGGTATAATAAACGGAATTACTGGTCTTTGTGTTTTAATGGCAGTTATTTTCCTTATAGCTCGTTTTACTGGTGGAGGCGAAAATATAAGACTGTATGAAATTGATAGAAAAAAAAGAAAATTAGATGAACTGAGAAAAGATACTGAATGAAAAAACTTCTATTACTTATTTTTTTTACTTTGTTGTTTTCAAATACTTCGTATTCTGAGCAAAATTGTATTGCTGGTGATTGTGTGAATGGCACGGGTGTCTTTAAATATAAAAATGGTTCGAAATATACTGGTAAATTTAAAAACGGAAAAAGACATGGTCAAGGTTCATTGGAATTGCCTGACGGAACTATATTTACAGGAAAATCAAAAGCAGATGTATTTTCTGGAGAGGGGACCATCGTGTATCCAACAGGAGATAAATATGTTGGAGAAATTCAAAACAATAAAAGAAATGGTCAGGGAGCCTACACATTTAAAAATGGTTTAACTTCAATAGGTGAGTGGAAAGATAATAAAACTGTGGGCAAACATACTATTGCTGACCCAGAAAAAGTTGGTGAAAAAATTATTGATGAAGCGATAAAGAAAGATGGAGTGCTTCTTGTTCAAGTTACACTAACATATGATGAAGGTTACAAATACAAGGGAACTGTTAATGCTGAAAATCAAAAAAAACATGGAAAAGGAAAAATTACAGGTCCTAATGGATATATATATGAAGGTGATTTTAAAAATGACAAATACCATGGAAAGGGTACTACAATAATGACCAATGGCATGAAACATGTAGGTGAATATAAAAATGGTTTATGGAATGGTCAGGGTAGCCTTACTTTACCTAATGGCGGTAAGTATGAAGGTAATTTTAAAGATAGTGAGTTTAGCGGTAAAGGTTACTTATTATTTTCTAGCGGAAGTTTTTATGAAGGAGAATTTTTAAATAATTTTAAAGATGGAAATGGTTTTGAAAAATCATCCTCAGGCGCAACATATGTTGGCGGTTACAAGAAAGGCAGATTTCATGGGCATGGCGTTGTAACTAAACCTGATGGAACACAGATTATAGGAACATGGGAAATGGGAAAATTAGTTAAATAATGAAAAAAATTTTTTTACAAATCATTTTTGTCTTATTTTTGTATGTTAACGCTCATTCAGAAGATCAGCCAGTTTATGTAGAGCTCATTTGTGCACCTGACACTGAATGGGAAGGCATGGCAAGTAAAAGTAAAAGGATTTGGTTCCCTTCATTTCAACCTAAGTTTTTAATTCACATGGATTTAGAAGAAATGAAAGTTGTTAAAATTGGTTACTCTAAAAATGAAGATGAGATTAGAGATGTTAGTATTCCAATTGAAAAAGGTATTATTGATGGAAATACTGAATATCAATTTATTAAAAGTGGATCTCTTAATGAAAACTTAAATGTTTTTAATATTATAAAAATATTATCTAGTGATTATTTTGATGGAATATTTGTTACCCAATATCAAATTAATACTGAAGTAACCAACTTTATAATTAATGAAATGCAAAATGATACAGTCTCTGAGTTTGAAAGAGCTATGAAATTATACACAAAAAAATCTGGTAGATTTATTGGTTACACTGGTGGATCTTCTACATCTGAATGTAAAAGAGTTAGAAAATATAAATAAGATATTTGATGGGAATTTTTTTAGACAAAATTGTTAAACCTCTTCTGAGATCCAAAAGAGCCAATTGGATTCATAGAGTAAATACTTTAATACAAGGCCAATTAGATGTAGCTAACAGTGGAACAATAGATACAGAAATAGTAAATGATAAGTTAGCTTTTGCAATGGCTTTGGATGGAATGGTTGATCTTATTGACAACTATGACATCCTGTTAAAAAGTGTATCTAAGCGTTATGTAAAGTTTGATATTAAAACTGCAAAACCAATTCATAAAATAGCATTAAAGAGTCCTGAAAAACTATCAGATAAAGAGCAACTTAGATTTTTTGATGAGTTTGGAGTTCTCGTTATGAGGAATATAGAATTAAGACATGAAGATATACCAGTGCATTTATTGAGACTAGACTCTTTTGGTTTATTGTCAGGAGCTTTAGGAATGATTTGCTTTCCAGAAACAAGAGAGAAAGGCTTCCAATTGTGGGAATATCTTCATGGCTGTTTCCTTTTATGTGAAAAATTTAAATACAAGAAACACCTTCCTAAAGAGTTGGTAAAACTGTTGGAGATAGGTGTTTATGATAAATAGATGAAAAATAAAGAGAACATATTTACAAGAATAATATTTTATGGCGTTAAAAATCCTTTAGCATTTTTAGGTTTTAGTTGTTGGTTTGGAATGGTCCCGCTAGGATTTTTAGATGGTGCTTTAGGTTGGGATTTACCAGATTGGTTTATTTCTTTTTTAATAATTTTAGGCTTTGTTTTTTTAGGTCTATCTGAAAAGTATGAAAAAGGATAAGCAACAATGAAAAAAATTTACGATAAATTACTATATGGTCTTGCAATCATTTGGATAATCCCATTTATTAGATATTTCGCCATTGCTTTATTGATAGGTATAATAATAGGATTGATCAGAGGTACTTCACCTCTTTATAATATCTTCTAATGCAAAAATATTTAAAGTGAAAAATCTACTATCTATAATATTTATCAGTCTGGTTATTGTTGGGTGCAATAAAGAAGAAAATAATGAGCGCAAAGCGTTATCTCATTGTGCTGATATTAAATATATCAAAAATCTAAATACATACCCACAAATTATAGTGAGTAAAACAAAACGATCAAAAATAATACAAGCTATACAAACTAGAGGAGAAGCCATCACAGAGTGGGAGAAAGAAAACAATACTACAAATGATCTAATGGGATCTACAAAAGCAAAAGATAAATTTGCTGATTTATCTGATCCAATAAATTTTAAACTTTTTGGTTTATTTAATAACATAATAGCTGAAGCATCGAATGTTCAGGCATTAAATGAAAAAACAATTGATTGGAAAATTGAATACAAAAAAGATGAATTTTTTTACTATGCAGAATTTCACCTAGAATGTTGGAACGAATACAAAAGAGACAATGGTTATCATTCTAAAGAATTTATAGACAAATATTTAGAATGGCAAAAACAAGATGTTTCAAATTTAGGAAAACAATCCTATGAGTTTTTAAATGAGTTGTTAACAATTACCAGTTACACCAGATATTCAAAAGAATTTACAGAATTTTTTACAAAGCTTATGGCCATTCTTCCCCCAAGAAATTAAAAGGCTTGTAAATAAATCCGTTCAGTTGTACGGATGTTTTAATGAAGTTTCCTTCGAAAGAAATAGATAAGCTTTTAAGATATTTGGCGCAACGGGATATGACACCCGCAGACGCAATAGATATTATTCATGCAAGTACACCTGAAGCACAAGAAAGTAATAAGAAATTTAATTGGAAAATGATGAGGTTTACTTTGTATTTATGGCAGAGACTTGAGGAAGAGAAGGATAGGAACTTAAACACCAAAACTGAAACTGCTAGAATTGTAGTAGCCAGTAAAACTTACACTGATCTATATGAGGGCTATCATAACACTAGAAAATTTGATCAAAAGAAAGAAGCTAAAAATCTCTTTAAATTAGTAACCGACCCAAGACAAAAGCATTTATTTAAATCCAGGTTTTTTGTTTACCCAAAAACAAAAAGACCCATCCCACAAGACCATATTAACTATTTAATGCAGTTTCCTAAAAATACGTCATAATTTCGGATAAAGTCTGTTGACTTTGACGGAATAATGCTTATGTTCCTATATAACGAATATGAGCAACTATGACGATACAATTTACTTTTAATAAGCTTTGGTACACAACAGAAGAACTTCTTGAGATAATTCCTATCAAAAGAACTACTCTTTACAATTTTCATAGAGAGGAAATTGAAGGGGGTAGGGATGGTTCACTGATGGGCAAAGTTAAAATTAAAGGTCAATCAACGACACTTTGGGACCCCATTAAGTTACTTGAGTTTATCTATAAGAATGGCCTTTTAACAAAGCCTATCCAATATGATTATGACAAAGTAGTTCAAGATGATCTCAATGTTGCAATAGGCGTCTTTAATAACAATCAACAACAACTGAAAGTGAGTAACTAAATGACGAAGAAAAATATAAATCAAGACTGGAGAACAGACTTTAATTGGATGGACCCTGAAGATGTTCAATTAGATGTAATTAGAAAAAATACAGAAGTAGAAGAAGGTGAACTAGGACCAGACAATAAAGAAGCTAGAACTCTTATGTTTGCAATGGTTCAAGGAATAGAACTTAAAGAAAAAAATATTGATCTAGATAAGGAAGAGTTTTGGGAAGACCAGGGAATAGGAAAAGACTTTTTTGGTAAGTATGCTTTCACTGAATTTAGACACGAAGATAAAACTTACCTAGTCCAGGTTAGAGAAAAATCAGCTTATGATAATGCTGAAAAAATTACTCAAGGAAGAGTGATTGGTCCAAAAATTAATAGAAATAGAAAGGAATTGAACTAATGAATAAACCAATCGTATTAACTACACCTGAAGGTATTGCAAAATGGCCTTATCTTACTGAACCTGATATTGAATTTAATCCTGATGGATTATTCCATACTAAATTAGTTTGTAAAAAAGAGGAAAGTGTAAAAATCAAAAAAGCTATTGATGATCTGATTGCACAAGAAGTTAAAAAACAGCATGATATTAATCCTGATAAGGAGATTAAGAAATCTTTACCTTACACTGAAGATGGTGAGGAGATTACTTTTACCTTTAAGATGAATGCTAAAGGAGTGAGAAAGTTTGACAAGAAACCTTTTACTCAAGAGCCTAATCTTCTTAATAACGATCATACACCTTTTGATAAATCTCAAAAGATATGGGGTGATAGTATTCTACAAATCACTTTTGAACCTTACGCATGGAATATGCCTATCGGTATTGGTTGCACATTAAGATTAAAAACTGTTCAGGTTGTTCAACTAGTAACTGGAAAACAATCAGACACTTTGGGAGACCTTAAACCTAAACCAATGGTGGCACCTAAAGTAAATGAAGAGAAGGAGATAAATTTTTAATGACTAAATATATAGTTGATATGAACAAAGGTTTATACGAGCAATCCTGGTGGAACCTTTTAAAACCTGAAGTGAAACTGAAGGCAATTAAACATTGGGAAGATACAGATAAAATAGTTGATGAAAAAATATCTAGTGGTGAAATTAAGATTGATCCAACAATACCATTAAGAAATATGGGTGTTGATATTCCTTCAACTAACTTCATTAAACCTTTTAAACCCAACACTAAACAGACTGGTAAACATTATAACAACAAGGAGAAAAAAAATGGCTAAAGCACAAAACAATTCTGTCGATAAAAAATTAGAGGCAGTTTCAACAACGAAAATGGCAGAGAAAGATCCGATGACGCATATTGAGTTAGAGTTAATGAATTCATTATCTCAAGCATTTGAAGAAGCTAAAAAAGATGGTTTTAGTGGTAGCTTTAATGAATATCTTGATAGCTTGAGTAAGGATGAACTCAAGAGGATAGGTGTCCAAGATGGAGGTTTAATTTCTCTATATAAAAAAATAAGTAGAAAACCATAATGGCTCACAATTACGATATTAATAAAGGTCTATATCCTGATGAACCAGGTTATAAAGAATGGAGTGGATTTGAAGAACAGTTCAAAATTCCAGGAACTACATATAAATATTACAAACCTATTCACCCATTAGATTTTCATGAGAAATTATTAAAGAAAAATTTACTTAATATTAAAAGTGGAGAAAGTTACACCGATTATAAAATTAGATGTAACGCAGAATTATCAAGAAATTTAAAATACTTCCAACCAAAAGGATGGAGTGTAGAAAAACTTTTATTTAATTATGATCTGTTATTCCACATCAAAAATAAATGGAACAAAGTTAATGATGATCTTATAGAGGCACTTAAAGATCACATACAGTTTATCTACAAGGAATATAAAGTTAACATTAAGAATAGAATACCCAATGCGTAAACCTGAAGATAAACTTAAAGTGAAACCTAAAAGAATTGAGACATTAACTGAAAGAGCTGAAAGGTTAACTCATCTTTATGATGACGCACCAAAGCCTAAACATTATGATGATAAATCTATTGTGGACATGGAGAAGTGGAACTCTATGAAGGGCCTTGAGAAGAAGACACCAATAGTAAAATCAACACCAAATAATATTGCAGAGTATTTTACTAACGAAGCAAACAGACCTAAACCTTTTAAAAATGAAGATCCATCAACTTACCCAATGAACCAAAAGAAAACTTTAAATACTTGGGAAGCCATGTTGGAGGTAGTAAAAAATCCAAAGACACCAGAAGATCGTAAAACTGCTAATGAATATAAAAGGATGATTAATAAAGATTACTATAATCCAAAAAGAAGAGGATCATTATCTGAAGAAAGTTTGAAGTTTATAGGTAAGCACCCATCACAGATAGCCAAAAAAACTGAAATTAAAATACCAACAGTAGATATTAATTATAAACCTTTTGTACCAACACCAACACCACCAGTAAGAGAAGTAATAAAGAATTCATCCAGATTTAAACCTGGTTTGAGTGAGGACCTATTAAGCCTAAATTCAGAAATTCAAAAAAATCTTGATTATGTATTAGGTAAGAATGAAGAAAGATCAGAAAGCACGAATGAGGAGGAGATGTTAACCCCAACAAATAAGGAGGAAACTTATGACTGATAAGTGGAAATATAAATCAGTTTCATTGAAGAATTCTACTTATTCTATGCTGAATGATTTGAGCGAGACTTTAGTACCTGGACTTAAACTGTCCCAGGCAAAAACAGTTGAGAAATTAATCACAGATAAGAATGAGGCCAAATGTAATTCTTCAGGAGACGCAACGGAGAAACATAATGGCAAAGCAATTAAAATCTAAAAATACTGTTACAGAAAACTTAAGAAAGAAATATGGTGTTTGTGAACATGATCAAGTTCCTTACATAGAACTTGAGAAAGTACTTAAAAAACAACTCAAAGACATCAAACTTCAAGATAAGATTATTGATAGATTATCTCGTGATATAGACCGAAAAGGTGCAACTATAGAGGAATGGACCAATAGCAGACAACGATGGATTGATGATGTTAATCAAAGCTTATTAGAGAAGACTGCAAAACATAAGACAGAAGTTGCAGAATTAGAGAAGTACATTGTTGAACTTGAGAAAGCCAATATAGAAATCAGGAAGGTCAATTCAGACTGCATTAAGATTAACAGAAAAATCCTCAAAGATCATAATGAGATTACCAGGGCTTACAATGGATTGGCTGAAGTAGGTAGATTTGTTGATGAGAAGATAATCAAAAAACACAATAAGCAATTACCAGAAAATAATACTGAAGAGTTCACTGACTTCAAACAGAAGCACACCTTATTAGAAAATGGAAAAGTACTTCACCAATGGTCAATGAAAAAGAAAAAGGAGAATAATTAAATGATATTAAAATTAGAACAAAGATTAGATGGCGCAATAGGTGGAA
>Ga0233444_10005665_pt1 | contig 11441 bp, 15 predicted proteins | sample SI_124_October20_6_FD_182792 | JGI IMG/M metagenome (GOLD analysis project Ga0233444, IMG submission 182792) | Seawater microbial communities from Saanich Inlet, British Columbia, Canada - SI_124_October2016_10_MG | ecosystem: Environmental > Aquatic > Marine > Inlet | place: Canada: British...
TTAGCGGTTTCCCTTCCCATTATGGTTTGCGGCCACTTAAGCCGCAAATTATCCCACAACGTGCAATGGGCTGAACCTTCATCTGGAACGTAAAGACGCCCTTCCGCTACTGCAGGAGTAGCTGAAAGGCCTGCCATAGAAAACATGAATAGACTTAAAAGACTGAAAAGTGCCTGGCGATTGATTATAGATGTTTTACGCATAGGCCCCCATTTCTACAGATTCTCGACTCATGCCGCCTAGATATTCAAAAATAAAACTTTTATCCGTCTAACCCTTTTAAGCTGACATTAGCAGAATGATAAGCGCGTTTTTTATCTTATTGCTGCCAGACTATACCAAGAGTTATTATCAGTAAAACGACGCATCGCTACGAAGTTCCATTGAAATAAAAACTATCGCCTGCCTAAACGTTTAGCATAACCTTTAGCACTTTTCCTTAAAGATTATTTAAAATTTGCCGTTATACCTTACGAACCCAATGCTGGAATTAACTAATAGATCAGGTGGCAGTTAGAATAATGCGTAGGCTCTTATCACAATGCGGATGTCTTGTTCTCATCATGTTGCTGAGCGGCTGTCAGATGTTTGTCGATAACCGAAAAGAAGCGTTACTTGTGATCTCGGCAGATCAGTGGACCGACATGCAGCTCAAAGTAACGGAGCTTGAGAAGATAACGCGCGAGCGAAACAAGCCTGTCGCTCTCCCAGGGTCTGAATTGATCACCTTTTCCAGCGAGACAGATGCCTATCTTGCTGGATGTCGGAAGCTTGGCATTGTAGAGGTACATCATTACGGGACCTATGATGAGGCAGTAATTCTTATCCGGAACCAAGCTTTTAAAATGGACGCGTCGGTTATCGCACCACTAGATGCATATCAGGATAAATCACCCCTGATTGCCGAGGATAGCAGGCTCAACTTTATTCAGGGACGTATATTGCGTTGTCCCAAAACTGAATTTTCTAGCGATAACGAAGCCAGTCAAACGCGAAAGGAGACATAATAATGAGTAACGTTATTAATTTAACAAAGCTTCGCCAGATTTTACCGGCCGAATGCAACTCTGATAATCTCTCAGATATATGCGACCAGGCTCGTAATCTTGAGGAACTCTCTGCTAAGATTGACGGCCTCCTTGCTGACATATCAGACGCAGAACCTATTCCACAGGCTGTTGCTCTGGCTGCAGGACGCTATGCCGCTATGCAGCTGTTCGAGTTACATGGACGAGCACATGCAATGTCATTTTTTAACGATTGCATTGCAACGGCCGAAATCTGTCAGGACATAATGAATGAAATGGGTGAAGAATACAGCTCAAGATAAGGGCGTCTTACGCATGACAACCCCTGTGATGTCAGCGCCGCTATCGATCACAAGACTATCAGCGATAATTTCGCCTGACATCTTTGCATTATCATGAACAATAAGAGCATCTGTTTCGAGGATGCCGGCAAAAATACCATCTATTTCAGCTGTTTTTGAAACAGCAACGCCTTCAAATTGCGCACCAATATGGACAAAGATATTATCGGCGTGCACTTCACCTTCGAAACTACCTTCGATAATAACTGTCTGGTTTTTGGCATGCAGAATGCCGCTGAGGACCATATCACTGGCAATCAGTGTGGTATCGCTCATGATTTATTCCCGCCTTTGTTAGTCGCTTTCTGCGGAACCAATTCAGGCGGCATCATATCGGCAGGATTTTCGCCCTTTGCAGTGCTCACTGAAGGGGGCGGCGTTTCCCAATTATGCTTAATCCTACAATTAAGAGCGGCGCCTCTATCCATTTGAAGCGATGCATACTCAATTTCACCCATTAGAATTGAGCTCTTCATCACCCAGATAGAATGAGCATGGATCTTGCCTGCAAACCGCCCGGCCATCACACCAAGGCCAACGCGAACATTTCCCTCCAAAGAACCAGTTTTCTTCAAAACAAGCTTGTCTAAATCAAAGTCGGCATAAACTTCGCCATGAATATCTACAGCCCCCACCTTAGAAATTTTTCCGCGAAATACTGCACCTGTCCCAAAGACTGATTTTTTTGCAAGAATATGACTCATATCGGCCTATTCTTTAACAGCAGGCGCAGATGATTTTTTCTGCAGAAACTGTCCTTCAACGGTAGCGCCATCTTCGATTTCAATCCGCTGATAGCTGAGTGAACCGTCAATTTTTCCTGACTTAGTAATTTGCAGGTTATCAGCTACAACCTCACCAAATACCGTACCAGAAACACGCACATCAACTGCTTTAATTTTACCAGTGACGCTGCCTGTCATTTCAATAATGAGTGATTTACAGTTAATATCACCTATGTGGGTGCCGGCCAGATGAATGGCTGCTGGAGACGCGATACTGCCCTCTGTTTTAATATCTGAGCCTATAAGGGCCACTTCTTGAACCGAAATGTCTGATGTTTTTTGTGTCTTAAACATCACAAATTCTCCACTTTAAAAGCTAAACAAACAAATACCGTACTTTATTTTGACTAATTTATGCCCTAGGGCCGTTTTTGACTCAACAAGTAACATAAAGATACGTTATTAGTCTTTTATAAAGTGATTAGCACAGACTATCGATGTAGCACATTTAGCTTAATTATGGTATTCTTTCGCTTAATTATGGTATTATTTTATCCTTGTGCTTGATTTAAAAGAAAGTCCGGCATAATTCAAGAATTTTGGAAGTGACAGCTAGATGGTCGTTGATGTACTCGACATTCGGAAAAGAATTCAGCGAATTCGGAATGATGTTTCGGATGCGCTGATAGCGCGCCATGAGCCTCAGACTTATGAAGAGCAATTGACACCTGATGTTGAGCTATCGGTTCTGCCTGCTGAAACAGTGGGGCGTCAGAAAACAGACGCGGGTAACGAAACCCTATCTACCGAAGGTAAAATCAAAACCGAGGACCAGGATCGAGCGAAGGCTATTTCAAGCTACCGCGGCGTGTCTCATGCTCTGTCAATGCCATCCTTCAACTTGAATATTACGAATCGGCATTCAAGCACATTGCTAATTTCACTTATCATTCTGCAACTTTTATCTAATATGATTCTAATCATATTGCTGATGATAAAATTAGGGTAGTATGAATGGCAGAAGAGCTGCATACATATCCCACATCACCTGGTTATACGCACGCACCAACAAATAAAAAATGGTCGTTTCTTCCACTTGTGCTCTCGCATACCTCGCCTGATATGCGGTTTGTTACGTCTCAGAAATTTGGGTGGCTTCGGGAAAAACGCTATCTTATTTTTACAGAAGCGGGGCCGATTGAATTTGCGTTTCGCCCAACCACTTTTCTGACTAGCCTTGGAATGCTGAGTGCTGCGTCGCTATTGACACTGGCTACATTTTATTTTTTGCCGCCACTCTCAAGCTTCTTCTCTCGGGGTCTTGTTGCTCAGACTGCCTCACAAGCAGACCAGTTCCGAGATACTGATAAGCCCACCGAGGCGGCATCAAAACTAATCTCTGGTGCTGGTGATTATCTGGCCTTTATGAGTGATAATCTAATTGAATTCGTTCTCCCCCAGCCTGAGCAGACAATACCGAATGCTCCACCTGAGTTTACTGTCGGCGCAAGCACTAAGGTAGCACGGCGCCTGCCCGAAGAAATGCTGGGAGAGGCAGATGAGGCCTCACCCGACCTTGCCAATCCCGAACCGGTTTCGAGTATCATGGCAACTAGGGGAATTGCTAAACCGCCAATGTCTGACGTTGAATCCTCCCTGCCTGAACTTTCTTCACCAACAACACGCCCTTTTGAAGAAATGGACGCAGAATATGTTGGATATAACAGCCTGTCTGATGCTCCTATTTTGGGTAATAAGCTAAAGTTTTATCGCCGCTTCCATAGCCTTTTATTTGAAATCCAAGCGATTGAACGACTATTTGATTCTCTGTCAATTACACCTGATAACCCACCGTCATCATGGGATATATCAGCTCCAATCTCAGAAGAGCAAATCCCAAAGCTTCTCCTTTTGAGGGAAAGCTGGCGTGACGTCATGGGTCAAATACCTCTAAAACCGCCAATGCGTTATTATTATATCTCAAGTAAATATGGGCCTAGAAAAAATAAGAAAACAGGCTTAAGTCGTTTCCATCATGGGGTTGATATGGCCGGCACCTGGCACTCACCTGTTCTCCCCGCTGCAAATGGCAATGTTGTATTTGCTGGACGGAATGGCTCATTCGGTAAGGTTGTTCGTATCAGCCATGCCCATGGGATTGAAACAATCTATGCCCATCTCTCAGACATCAGCGTTAAAACAGGTGACTATGTAACAACCAGTACAGTAATTGGCAAAATGGGTAATAGCGGAAAATCTCAAGGAATGCATTTGCATTACGAAATTCGGACACAGAGTAAATCAGTTGATCCTGTGCCATTTTTGAAAGCTGGCCATGAAATTAGTCTTTCTGGACAGCTTCCCTCACATTTGAATTTATAATTGCGTTTCCTGTTTATTCCGAATAGCGTTTAAGTTTCTGAATGGCACGAAATCTGCATTCTCAAAGACATCGAACCTTACGCATTACAGGAAGATGTCACATGGACCAAAAAAAAGAACTTATTGCCGATATGGGTATTGAAATGGTCCATTTTGATCACTCCGACAAGCTTGAAAGACAGTATGTAGTGCCTCTGGGTCTTTACCTACATGACTCAGACCTATCTGATTCTGAATGGGCTATGGCGCGCACATTGGCAGCTGTTAAAGCCGAATTCTAATCTTTCTTTTTTAGCAAAATCTTCATTCTCGAGGCGAGGCCAGCAATGCTGGTCTCATTCTCTGTTACTATATTTTTTTAGTATGATCAGGGGTACCTAAAAAAAGCCCGGCCCCTTTTGAAAAAAGGGACCGGGATAAGGATGCCACTCGCCAGGGAGATGCGTGGACGCGGCATTTCGAGGAGAAAAATATACTTTACGTCTAGCGCATATCAGATAAACGAGCCTGCATGCGACGCTGTGATGATGACGGAATGTTCAGCATCTCACGATATTTGGCGACGGTACGGCGCGCAAGATCAATGCCCTGCTGGGATATAATTTTTGAGATAGCCTCATCACTGAGCGGCTTTCCTGGCACCTCTGTAGAAATAATTTTCTTTACCATATTGCGTACCGATGCCGCAGAAGCATTAACATCTGAATCACGTGATGTGATATTCACACTGAAGAAGGATTTTAGCGGCATACAGCCACGCGGTGTAGAAATCAGCAAGCCCGTTGTTACACGACTCACAGTACTTTCATGCATGCCGACTGCTTGGGCAACATCGCGCAATGAGAGTGGCTTGAGGTAGTCGATGCCTTTTTCAAGAAAGTCTTTTTGGTGACGAATAATTTCAGCACTGATTTTTAATGTTGTCTGGTTACGCTGTTCTACAGCTCGTTTTAACCAGCGAGCATTTGATAATGTATCAGCAGAATAATCCTGTTCTTTCAAAGACTGACGCTTTTCTGCCAGCATTTCTGCATATGTTTCATTTACTAGAACAGCAGGCAGTGTGGAACGGTTGAGCTCGACCGACCATCCATCTAGCTTGCGTGTTACAATGACATCAGGACTTGGCATTTCACGATATTCAATACCCAGATGCTCACCAGGCTTTGGATTGAGCGTGCGAATTTCCGCAAGCATGTCCAGAATATCATCATAGTCACATTTCAATCTACGAGCCAATTGACGTATTTCGCCGCGGCCAAGCTGATCTAAATTATCCAGCAAGGCGCCAAAGAGCGGTGTGAATAATTCCTGATCGATAAGTTGAAGACGTAAACATTCTGCAAGGTTTCGAGCAAACAAGCCTGCTGGCTCAAACTGATGAAGCTGAAGTAACACGTCTTCTGCTTCAGCTTCCTGACAGCCACACTCATCAGCAACATCTATCACTGTTCTGCCAATCCATCCAGACGGCTCAAGAGCGTTGATAAAATGAGTTGCAATCATGCGTTCTGATGGCTTGGTGAATGTCAGATTAAGCTGTTTAAACAGAAACGGATAAAACCCTTCTTTCTGAGAAATATTATCAAGAATATTAAAATCATCGCTGCCAGAAGCACGAGAAGCTGTCTCACCGCGCGGCATATCAGCAATACTGCTATCGAACCGATTGTCCAAATCAGAATGTTGGGTAGGGTCATCTGCCAACGCTGCACTTTCTTTCAGCTTAGAAATATCATTCCCTTGCATTTGCTCAGATAGCTGCTGGTTCTCTGTTAGGACAGGCTCAGATGTCTTACTTGTGTTTACCGGCGCTTCACTCTGGACCTCCTGCTGATCACTGGCGGTTACCTCTAGAAACGGATTATCATACATCTGTTCCTGCAGGTGCTGTGTAAGCTCTAGATTAGACATTTGCAGCAGCTTAATGGCTTGCTGTAACTGAGGCGTCATCACCAAAGACTGCTTCTGACGCAACTTAATTGACTGTGATAATTGCATAATATATCTCCTCGCAAAGGAGACCTTGGGGAAAAGGCACAGTATTTGCAAAACATTCATTTGACGGCATATTTTGTCAAAAAATTAACGAATTTTATATTATTTTTCAGTGCTTTAATAAAAATAATTAATTTTTCGTTAATCACTCCGTCAGATTTCAGTCAGCAAAAAGAGGATAAATCTACCGTGTTTCACTTCACATCTACCTTGTTATCCCGCTAATATTAAGTTCACCCGTTGCTATCGGGAAGACAGGATACAGCAGAGTAAGCCGGTAATATTATCTAAGACGGAGTGTTCTACATGCTTATTACACGCACAAATGTATCGCGAGCACCGTGCCGCCGCTGTCATATATTGCGGGTTTTACTGCTAATGGTCTTAGGCATTGTTCTTGTGGCACTAGTTGCCAGAGAAAGCTTTGCCCTAATTGGGGACATTGAGCCAATTATGTTTGGATATCTATTCGCTAGTCTTGCTGTAATAACCTTCATCATAAAGCTAAGTTATTATTACCTGAAACGTTAAACTGCCTTTTCTTTACAAGCCCTTTACCAGCCTGACGGCAAGGCTTTGATATGGAAAAAAGCGACCATAACTAAAACCAGTCATAAAATTTACAGACCAAATATTTTGTGAGGTCACCCAATTTTTCTCACCTGTCCAATATGGTTCAGCAAGCGTGTTTGGGAAAACCACCTTATCAATTTTTGGCACAGAACATTCCTGACATACCAGAGATTCAAGTTCTTTAAGGGTTGGAAGGCGCCACAAGCCTCCAAGTTCTTTATTAGCAAGTTTGATTGCCTGACGCGCCTCGTCTTGTGTAAGCTTCATAGCTTCACCAGTACAGGTATTATATTCGAATATCTGACCAACAGAGCACCGCATCCATTCTGCCCCTGTTCTCAAATCGACCGCAATATAGTCACTAATAATATAGGAACTCGAATGAGTAACTTTTGGCGCCGCACTCTCTGAAGAGCTTATGCTGGCAAAGACGAAAAGAAAAGCGCCAAGAATAGCTGATTTCCTCTGTGACCTATTCTGCTTTGCAGGCTTATTAAGTAACTGATGACGCAGATCTCTCATTTGCAGCTCCCACACCCATTTCTATTAAGTGGATAATCGCCTCATTGATAGCCTATGGCCCAAACTTCAGTATTATTATATACTCATATAGAGAGCGAGGCGAGCCCCTGATAAAATATGAGTCGTGATAAAGTCTAGACACTCCTTTTTAAAGCTCGACAACTCAATTGGTACCATTCTTGCTTGGCAGAAGGACTATTCCTTAAACAAGTGACAGTTTTAACAGAATAATAGGTCAAAAAAAATGGATATAGCTTCAATTGTCGGTCTAATTGGCGGCGTAGGCATGATTCTCGGTGCGATGATTTCCGGAGGTGGCCTTGGTCCCTTTTTTGACATTCCTTCTGTGCTTATTGTATTTGGTGGCACATTTTTTCTGGTTATGTATTCAACCCCAATGCCAATCTTTCTTGGGTCTTTTGGTGCAATGGCCAAAGCCTTCATGCCACCAATCAAAAAGCAGGATGAATTAATTGAGCGTATGGTCGAATTATCCGGCATTGCCAGAAAAGACGGCATGATGGCCCTGGAAGGTCAGGAAGTTCCTGATAAATTTTTTCAGAAAGGTCTTCAGATGCTGGTTGATGGCGCTGATGAATCAAAGCTTGTTACGCAACTAAATAAAGAAATTAAGTCGATGTTAAAGCGCCATGAAACAAATCAGACCGCTATTAAAGCGTGGATTGACCTCGCACCGGCTATGGGAATGGTTGGAACGCTTATTGGTCTAGTGCTGATGTTGGGGAACATGGCTGACCCTAAAGCTATTGGTCCAGCGATGGCGGTTGCGCTTCTAACAACCATGTATGGGGCAATTATCGCTAATGTACTTTTCATGCCTCTTCTTACCAAGCTTGAAGGCTACACCCAATATGAAGCGGTTTATCGTGAAATGGTTGTTACCGGATTACGCAATATTGCTCGCGGTGAGTCACCTCGTAATATTCAAGACCAAATGGTTGCCAATTTGGCACCTAAGATTCAGGAAAAAATGGAAGTTGCCTAATCAGACTCTAATCATTTTTTCCAAGGAGTATCTTTATGGCTGAAGCAGAAGAGCAAGAAGTAGTCGAAGAAGAAGAAGAAGAATGCCCCAAATGCCCGCCTGTTGGCGCGCCAGCATGGATGGCGACATTTGCAGATATGGCAACGCTTCTGATGGCGTTCTTCGTTCTTATTCTGTCATTTGCTGAATTTAACGTACCCAAATTCAAACAGATTTCAGGCTCTCTGCGAAACGCTTTTGGTGTTCAAAAGATTGTCCCTATTGTAGAGCAACCAAAGGGGACCACCGTTCTATCACTAAATTTTAGCCCATCACCAAGCAAATCTGTCACAAATGAAATGACCCAACAAACAACCAAAATTAACCAGCCTGATCTTGAAGTCCAGAATAAGACAAAAGATAGTGATGGTGAAGCCAAAGATAACGCTGAAGACGTCGTTAAGGCTCTTGAAGAAGCCATTGCTAGAGGTGATGTTGAAGTCCAGACTCTTGGTGATAAAGTAGTTGTAAATTTCACGCCAACAGACGCTGAAGAAAAAGATCTTCCGCAACTACTGCAACAAACAATGAATGCTATTGAAAAGGCAAAATCAGCTGCCGGGAAAAGTGACCAAGAAGTTCTATTTGGCGGTCTAGAGAGCACATTAACCCAGCTCGCCCAAGCTGCACAATCTGCAGCTGATGCCGCTGCTGTGTCTGATTCAACCAAAAAGAGTCAAGCTGAATCAGAGGCCGAGGCCGTGAAGGCAGAAGACCAGCTCAAAATTGCCCTAAAGCAGGAAATAGGGAAAGGCTTGGTTGAGGTCTCTCGCGAAAAAGACAAAGTCATTGTAACTGTTGGTTCTGGCGGCGCATTCCGGTCTGGTTCTGCAGATTTAACCGAAGAAGCGCAATCTATCATGAAACGGATTGCCGGCACAAATAGCGAAGGTGACTCTGAAATCACTGTTTCTGGTCACACAGATGATGTGCCTTTGATTTTTGGGTCTCGTTATCGTGATAATTGGGATTTGGCAGCTGCACGCTCTGCAAGTGTTGTTCAGTCACTATCAGCTGATAATCTGATAACAAATAATAGACTGGAAGCTATTAGTTATGGGGAAAGCCGTCCCCTTGAAAGTAATGATACCTCTGCTGGACGCTCTAAAAACCGTCGAATTGAAATTGAGATCAACTACTAGGACGACTTAGCACTCGTTCCTTGCCTATTTCGCGAGAAGAATGTTTGCGATATCTATTCTAGCGACAATACAAGAAAATCTGATATACTTGTCAGTACCACATATTCAAGTACTGTTCTCACTGGGATGCATTCAGCTATGTTGAGGAGTAGACAATGGTTGAACTTAAACTTCAAAAATCTGACGATTCTTACAGTGCAGCTGCTAAGCAGCGGATGGAAGAAAACATCGAAACCTGTATTGAAACACTTAAAGCAGTTGGCACATCAAGTACATATATGACGCTTCTCTACGGAGCTGCTGTTACGGTAGACGGTAGAAACAGAAAGCTCACTGATTTTGCTGATATTGAACCTTTAGAAGATAAATCAAAAAGAGGGTTCATTGTTGCCCTCCACCGCGCTGATCTCGAAGCCACGATTATTGATATTTTAAGAACCAATGGGTTTTCTAAAATTAATAAACTACCTGAAACTGGGTTTCTTCAAGTAGAGGTTGAAAAACCGAGTATGGCTCAGGTAGACTCTTGGGTAACTGAGTGCGACCGTCATGTAAGCTCTTCTCTTAGCCGGTCTGGAAAAATTAAGGTCGACGCCCTATCGCAAATTGCCAAAGGCGTGAAAAATGAATTTATTGAACCAGTTGTTGCACACCGCGCGAGACTTCAACTAGATGATTTATCTCTATTAAGTGAAAATTATTTAAAAGTGATTGGCATGACAAGAAAAGTTCATTTTCTCGGCTACGGACTTCAGCTTACGACCGAGGAAGAACATAAAATACTTAGCCAAACACGCCTGCCACTTTTTCAGAAGATCGGTGAATTTATGAAAGAATAGACTTTATTAAAGTCTTTATTCAGGGATTATGTCGGTTTGGAGTTAGTGTTGGGAGTCTCTTTGTTTTCCTCTTCTTTAACGCCTTCGCCAAAAGATGAGCCGAATTTAAACTGACATTTTGGGTCGAACTGTCGACAGACAGTCATTGCCTCTTCATCTGAGCGTGCAGCAAGAACTATCCAAAAATAATACTCTTGAAAGAGCCCATATCCGCGGATGAGCTTTATTTGCGCACGGCGAAAATAGGCCATAACTAGAGCATAAATTGCCAGAAATAAAAGTGGGTGAATAAGAAAGCAGACAGCATAGGTAGCAAGAATAGCAAAAAGTGGCTCCCACATCCGGTAATTAAGGAGCCAGAGTGGTGGAAGAAATGTTGCAAAACTCGAATATTCCGCCTCAAAAAGATAAACATTCCGATGCACATTTCTTAGCGCTTCGTAAGTACGATATGCTTTAGGATTATCGATTTCATGGCTTTGTAGTTTGAAAGTAACCCCTTCTGATATCTCAGCGGGTGCATATTCAAGGATACAGCCAAGATCTTGTTTGGCAAAAACGGAGAGAAATAGTCCGTCACGAAACAAAGTAAGAAGAACTGGCTCCTCAATCACTTTGAACTGTTCTTCTAATTTTTGAATATCACTTTCGACAGGTAGGCTGTCTATAGCAACAAGAACGTCCTGCTCACGCAGTCTCAGCTCGCTTGCGTGGCTACCACGCCTCATGGACTTTATCCGGACGAAGCCTTGTCCGTTTTCACCCGTTTTTTTTGGCGTCGAAGTATCTTGTGCATCTGCCATAGGGAACGTCTCTTCCTAATTATCCTTCCAGCCTGCCAGTTAA
>Ga0233444_10005677_pt1 | contig 11425 bp, 21 predicted proteins | sample SI_124_October20_6_FD_182792 | JGI IMG/M metagenome (GOLD analysis project Ga0233444, IMG submission 182792) | Seawater microbial communities from Saanich Inlet, British Columbia, Canada - SI_124_October2016_10_MG | ecosystem: Environmental > Aquatic > Marine > Inlet | place: Canada: British...
GGCTCGATAGGGGGTGGAGAAGGATCACTGTCAGGACTGTCTTCTTCAAGAATTAAGTCTTGAACATTAATGATTCCGTATCCCCAGCTTTTATCTTTCCCCTTTTCCCCCTTATCGATTGTATACTTCAATAAATGCTGTTTAATTTCTTCTACCGTTTTACAATCATTATTATTTCCATTTTCTTCTTGCTTTTTGTGTTTTGATAGCATTAAAGCTATAATTCCAGCAACAAAAGGGCATGCCATCGATGTGCCGCTTAATACAGAATAACTATTGTTCAAATAAGTGCTGTAAATTTTTTCCCCTGGAGCTGCCCAATCCACTTGACCGCCCTTTGATGAAAATCCAGAAACGAAACCCTTCTTATTGTAAGAGGCAACAGCTATTGTCTCAGGAAATGCAGCAGGATAATTCACTCCAGCACTACCTGAATTTCCAGCAGCACATACTACAGGAATATTCATCTCATATAAAATCTTAATTTTTTCATGAATTAGAGCACTGTAAGTCGAAGACCCCAAACTCATAGAAACAATATCAGGTTTAGTTTTTATTGCGTAATCTAAAGCTTTAGCAAGGCCTTCAAAATTGCCAGACCCATTTTTATTTAAAGCTTTCACGGAAAAGCACTTTGATTCTGGAGCAACACCAACCATACCAAACTTGTTATTTTTAGCACAAATAATTCCAGTGCAATGAGTTTGATGCCCATTGTAATCTTCATGACCCTCGTTATTTATAAAATTTTCCCCAATTACCGCATTTTCTGCAATATCGCTGTGGACAGGGTGACCTGTGTCAATCACCACTATTTTTATACCCTCGCCCTTCGTTATCTTCCAGGTTTCTGGAATTTTATTTTGCACAACCCCCCAGTCCACAATTTGCGAATTTTCATGATTAATTTCTTCCTCTAAGCATACTACAGGTAAGTAAGTTTTTATGTATTTTAAAATTTGCATTTGGTCGATCATCTTGCATTATATTATACACTTTTTGACTAAGTTTTTCAAAAGATCCGTGTAAAAAATATAGTCCACACGGAGGTGTTTTTCGTCTTTTTTTTAAAAAAATACTTTTAGATATTTTTCGTTTTTATTATAAAATTTACATTTTTTCTAGTTTTTTCACTATAAACTTCAAGATTTCGCTTCTTTTAATATCCTTAAAAGTAAATTTAAAATTATGTATGCCTTGTTTCACACTATGCTCATCGTTAAACACGTCAATAATAGATTGGTATCCGCTTTTTCCATTAATGTCACTTTGCATTGGGTCTCCACATATAAGCATCTTTGTGTTTTCTCCAATTCTTGTGAGTAGTGTTATAAGTTCTTTTGCTGTAAAATTTTGAGACTCGTCAGCTATAATAATTTGATCTTTAAAGCTGGCCCCTCTGAGATAGTTAATTGGCATAGCTGATACAATGCCTTTGTCAATCATCAATTTTGCTTCCGTCGCTGCCGTGAGCTCGTGTAGTTTGTCAGTCAATGGCATCATAAATGGGCAAAACTTCTCATCTACAGTGCCTGGCAAAGCTCCCATGCCTCTATCCGCACTTTCTATAATAGATCGAACGTAGCTGATAGCATAATCGTTATTCATGTTAAACAAGTGCATCGCGGCATAGATTGCCATAAATGTTTTACTTGTGCCTGCTGGGCCAGATATAAATACTATTTTTGTATTTTGGTCAAAAATAATCTTAAGTAGTTCACTCTGTTTTTCAGAAAACTCAAATTTGTGTGTTTTAATTTTTGTTTTTCTGATTGAACCAACTATTCTATCTATATCCTGATCATTTATAATTTCAGGTTTTTTCTTTCTTGGCATATTTAATTATAGTATAATTTTATATACACTGTTTTTCAAGACAAATTATTTTTATTAATTTAAAATTTGTATTTGAGATATCATAGTAGTGTGACGACCACAAAAATAATAAAGATCACCACTGTAATTAGAAGGAACATTAACCGTTATAGTTCCCGAACTACCTATTAAAGCAGAGCCGCTGACCCACTCTAGAGTAGTATTACCATAGCTAGGGCCAATTGAGAAGGGGTGAGATGGCCATATTGCATCTGCAGTAAAAGTATATGTAAGCCCAGGAACCAGCTGTAAGCTAGACACGGTAATTTCATTACCGTATGGGTGCTGGAATGTAAAATTATAGAAAGGTGATGTTGAATCTCCCCCAGAAACCTTAAAGTCAGTAATTGGAGTGCTTTTCATTACTGCGCACCAGGTCAATTTGTCATCGTCGGATTCCGAGAATGTATATTCAAAATCAGTAAACACCTCACTACTAGAATTGTCTAATTCATCACTTTTCAACCATCCAGTAATAACAGGACTGTTTGCAGAGCCAGTATCTTCAACATCCCCATGTTCAATAGAAATCTTATTGGGTTTTTTATAAAAAGAGTAACATCCTGTGCCTAGATAAGGATTGCCTGACGGAGGCATAGCTCTATACCTTAACTTAATGGTATCCCCAGCATCAATTGCAATTTCTGAGCCTGCATCGCCAAGGGTCAGTAACGGAACATCGTACATATTAGTTCCTCCAGAACCACTAGTAAAAATTTTACCTGTTCCCTGTTGCGCAAAATTATCTTCATTATACTTCTTCAGGGATAAAACAAAATATCCAGCCGAACAGGCTTCTAAATACCCCAAATCTTCTTTCATTGCATAAAACTTAAAATTACCTAAAGAAGAGGATTGAGTTTCAGTTTGAGTTTGAGTCTCTGTTGGGGTTGGAGCTGGCTGAATAGCTATGAAATCTTCAAATGCTCCATCTGCGACGGTTGGATGCTTGATGCGTAGCCATACTTCAAAAGTAGAAGATTGTATGTCATTTTTAAAAAATTTATATTTTTCCGCTTGGTTGGTATAATCAACCTCAAGAGTCGAAGAATCGTCCAAAATTTTTACATTCTGAAAATAAATATTATCTGCTCCGTTACAATACTCAGTTGATGAGCTTAAAACTTTTACATCTATATAATCTTCTGTAGCATCTTTTTCTATTGAGAAATCAACGGTAACAACTCCAGGACTGGGATTAAAAACTGTATTACAGCTCCATTGAAAAGATAATTTTTTCTGAACTAGCTTAGTGTCTGATGAAGGACATATAGTGGACTCCGAGCAAGAATCTATATCGATCAATTCTAGAGTTTTTACGTGGTTAGTAGCGCTACTATTACCATACTCATAATATCTCATTAACATGATCTTCTGCCACGAATTATCTCTCGTTACGGTATGACCACACCTATCTGCACTTACATCATGATTAATATCTGCACCATTAGTCTTGATGACAATTTTCCATCCAGTTTGATCGGTTCTTAATGGAGCTTTCCAATGAAAAGCTGTTCTTCCTCCAGATAAAGACGTTGCGCAAAATTCTGAACCGTCATCGTCACTAGGCACATTATAGTCGTAGTCGATCACTTCCGCTCGGATTTTTGATTCTCGAGTTTCATATGCATTACTTAATGTATTAGTAACAAAATATAAAGCATTGGTAAGCGAATCACGCGCTCCTATATTGTCATCAGTAAAATCTAAAATATTCTCTTTGTCAGGCCAAAAATCAAAGTATTCTTTTAAACTTTCGACTGCTGCGGATATTTCTACTGCTGGAGCGTTAGTTGTTACCAACGCTTCTGCGGTGTCATTAAAAAGTTTTAAAATCTTACTAGGAGAAGACACGCTAAAGTTTTTCGATAAAACTAACATCTTACGGTCATACTGCCCTTCTTCGCTGTCAATATCTACCAATTCTCCGTTTTTAGTTTTAAAAGAGAGTTCCCAATGGATTAAGCAAGTCCCCTCAAAAGTTTTTAGAGCTTCAATTCTGGCTATATTAATTTCGTTGCTATTCAGAACCCAAGAGTCGGTTAGATTGCTTTCAGGAACATACGTTCCGTTTAATTCTGGCACGGACTCGAAGGTTATTTTTACAGCTTTTTGTTCTTTTTCGAAAACATTAGAGGGTGGAAAATACATAGATTCACACACCTTCACAGGAGTATTGCCGCCACCGCCGCCACCACCTCCTGGACTATTATCTCCAACTTTTGGGTGTTCTGGACATATCTCCAGCTTCTTTCCTTCTTCATCTGTGCATTCTATGCATTCGACGTTAACGGGTTTACAGCATTTGCCATCAGGATCCTCGAAAGAATAATCACATTCGCCACTGCATCCAAGACCGTCCTTCGGACAACAATTTCCCACGGAGTCCCTCACGGCAGTTCCGCCACAAACACCAAAACAATCGATAGTTTTGTCTCCGCCGCAAGCTCCAGAGCAATCTACTATTTGCCCTTCTGGACATTCGGGATCATTTGTATCACAAATGTCATCATAGATCATTTTTATGAAAGACCATGTACCATTTGATACTTGTTGTGGTTTCTCACATTGTTCCTGTTCCTCACTAGCTAGCGATTCGTAATTCAAGCTAGCTTGCGATTGGAGTGGAGTTGGAGTAGGTGGATTCATTATATTCTTTATATAATTTTTATAATCCATCATGTACGGCTCATTCCCCATCGATTCCTTTGCTAATGAAAAATCTTTTGCACTCATTTCTTGATCAGGATTTGAGTTGTATTTATCGAATATAGACGCTCTCATTCTTCCTGATCTAGCGCCGCTAGACTCACTTATAGAACCTAATCTATCATCATCGAATACGCCATCGTTCTGACGGGAGTCGGTTTTTTTAATAAGTTTATATTGTGCCTGTGGGGCTTTTTTTTGAAAAAATGCCGCTTTAAATTCTTCTAGTGTTTGCGGGAGTAGAGACATAAATATAAATACAGCAAAAAAAGAGTTTGTCGCTTTTTTTTTACATATGTAATTGCACAGGAGAATTAACCTTGACTTTTTGAGGAAAACCACCCCCCCGCCAAATCCTGACCACCACCCCCTTAAAAAATTCAAAAAACAGGGGCGGGATCGTGCAAAAAAATAGTTGAATCTTTTCTTGCTATATGTTTGACGTGGCACCTGTTTAGCACTAGATTAATAGTATGAAGATTGAAAAAGGATTAAAAGTCGGAAGCCTGTACCACTCACGGGTTAATAATAAAGTTGTTCGTTTGGTTGCACTCGACAAAGTTGGAGCGCAAAGAATCGCAACAATCAAACATCACAACCAAGATCACTTGTTCGAGTCAGAAGTTTTTGTTTCTGACTTGGTTAAAGCAACAGGCGAACAAGTAAAAGAATACTTCACAAGATAAGGAGGGAACTATGATAACAATCACAAAAAATGTAAACTTCTCAAATTGGTTAGACGTTCGTCTTTGGGGCGAACTAGTAGACAATCAAAAGAATATTGCAAAGGCTATGAAAGTAGCCAAGCGCATACAAGCAAAGAATACTCACTTGCAAATCATTAACAACGTAAAAGAAAAATAATATGCTTACAATAATATGTTTGTCTTTTCTTTTATACTTTTATAATATAGCACAATGAATATATACGACTCTCTCTTCATCATCTTGCCATGGGCAGTGGTGTTTTATGTAATGCACAAAGATATAACCTCGCAAGGAATAGATCTTTTCAAAGACGTCTCAAAGAAATGAAAATCGTTGAACAAATCAAATCCTTAAATAAAAGGCTTGACTTACTAGCTCGACAAATAGCAAAAGCCAAACGTTTAAACCAACAGAAGTCAATAGTAAACTTGCAATCCATGCAAATAAGTCTTGACTTTAAGATTCGAGAGTTGGAGGCTATGGCTCAAAGATAGAGCCGTAACTCCCTAATAGTCAAGCACTTAGGGAGGCGGCTGCCCGATCTGTAAGTGCTTAATAAACAACGACTTACGAAAGGCTCGTACACAAACCATGCCAATCCATGCGGTAGGATAATGCAATAAAATAGTTGCTAAATAATTGCGAATAAATTTGACTTTAGTTATCAATTGCCTTAGTTTATATATATGAAATCATTATATAACACAGACACAGAAGAATTTACTTTTAACTTTATCATGGGCATCGAAGGCGAAGCCTATCGAGTCGAGGCAGTAGCTTGTCAAGACGACATCCTTTTGAGCGAACAATATCGCCCCGAATATATTGATGTATATATGGCTAAATTAACAAATGAAAAGACGGGCGAGCTAACAGAGTCAAGCATCTACAAAAACACAGATCTCTTAAAGGTTGTAAGCGACAAACTTACAGAAAGGCTAATTACAAATGCGAGCAGAACTTGGTTTGTTACTGATGCGCCAAGGCTTTTCATTGAGCAATTCGACTCTTGCTTAGAAATTATGTTTGATAAATAATATCAAATAAATTTGACTTTAGTTAAAAAATAAACGATAGTATAAGCATGACAGAAAGAGAAATAAAATCAACAATCAACTCACTAAAGAGCCGTCTCACGGCAGACCATTACGACCACGAAAAGCATCGCTTTGTTCCTGCTGACGAGGAAACTCGCAAATGGCTCCTGTCAAGCATTGAAACATATACAAAAATGTTACCACGTGCGAGATATGATGACGACGTGCGCTGTTATGGTTGGAGAAGTGTAGAGAGAAATGCTTAAAATCTAACCTTCGTAACTCCCTAATAGTCAAGCACTTAGGGAGGCGGCTGCCCGATCTGTAAGTGCTTAATAAACAACGACTTATGAAAGTCTTGTTCACGAATCGCGCCAATCTATGCAGTGCTATAATGCAATAAAATAGTTGCTAAATAATTGCGAATAAATTTGACTTTAGTTAATTTATACACTATCTTATATATATGATTAATACTAATAGAATAGAATTCCAAAACGTAACGATGTTAGTTGTTGCAAAATTCCAAGACGATCCAAGCGTGGTAAAGTCCGAGCGTTTACGTTTCACTGCTGACTTAAACCAAGAATTAGATCACGACTTTCTTATGTCACACGCTGACAAAGTTTTCAAATGGTGGGATATTTTAGATGTTGAGTTGGTAGACTCTTTTGTTGATTCTACAGAAACAATATAAGCCTTTACATTAAAAATATATGAGAAAAGTAACACAACTAATTAAAAAAGCCTTCGAGCAAGGCAAATCTTTAAAAGTCGGCAACACTCGCACAGATGGGCAAACCGTTTGGTTATTTGGAAATGCAATTGTTAAGCGTGACCCTGACGGGCTTGTGCGTTGGTCGCTTGCGGGATGGAACACGCCCACAACACGCGAACGCGTCAATGGTATAGCTAACGCAGGCGTTTGTCAATTCAAATTCGAGCCTGTACTAAACGGTCAAGAAATTAACTCATTTGATTGGTTCGCAAGCAACACAAAGTTGCCCGATCCTCTTGTATTCTAAAAATTTAGCCTCGTAAGTCACTGATGGTCAGTCACTTACGGCGGCGGCTGCCCGATCTGTAAGTGCTTAATAAACAACGACTTATGAAAGTCTTGTTCACGAATCGCGCCAATCTATGCAGTGCTATAATGCAATAAAATAATTGAAAGGTAATTGCAAATAAGTTTGACTTTAGTTAAAAAATGCCTTAGTTTACTTATATATGAACGAAATAGATATAATCCACACAGAAGCACGAATCAAACACATCAAAGCCGTGATTGCAAATACACGTGCGAACTCGACAAACATTGAAGCTGACGAGATTGCCATTGAAGAGCTTGCCTTGCCCGAACTAGCAAGAGCAGAAAAGAGGCTTGCCGAACTCAAGACTGACAATTCCAACCTTGACAAGTTTATAAATAAACTCGAAGCTCGGCATACTCACTTGCAAAAATAATTACGAATAAATTTGACTTTAACTAAAAAATAAACGATATTAAGGTATGAGCGAAAAAATAGAATTAAACTTTGACGAAATTGACGAAGAAAATTTCAAGGGTTACATTATCCTTGAAGATTTGACTATTGAAATAGAAGGCACAACTTGGACGGACGAAATCGACAACCTTTATGGTGACCAAGTTTCCTCGGTCAGCTTAGTCGCATATTTCGACACTTTAACAAATTATGGCGTATTTGACGAAAATGGAATTGAAATTCCATTTGTTGATTTAAATCTTGCTCGCAAAATTACAAAATTCTTAAAAGACAACATGGACGAAGAAATTGATTCCACATCTTACGAAGTGAATTATTCTCCAAAATACTACGATTTAATCTAAAAAAAAATATGACCGAAAAAATTAAAGAATTTATTCAAGACAATGATCTAGTTCGTATCCAAGCAAGTCCAATGTCCGAAACTTTTGATCTTTGGGAATGCCCAGGCGGTCATGTTTGGACATTCGACATGATTAAACAAGCTATCTCATAAGTTCCTGAATACCAAGCACTTAAGAGGATCGGCAGCCCGCTTCATAAGTGCTTGATAATCAGCGGGTTGGGTTATCAGAATTCGTCCATTAGCCACTCGTCAAGCGCATAGGTGTCGAGATCGGGATCGTTGTAACTCGCCCCGTCGGGAGTCTTAAATGTTTCTATTTCTTCTAATCGATCTGCAAGGTCAGCATACCTTACACATCTGCGAGCTATCTTATAGAGAGATTCGTCATTGCCTAGCCATAATGCTACATTCCAAGTTGCCCAATTTTTCCATCCGTGGTATGTTGTATCTGTCATAATTATTTTACATTAGTTGAGTTTCTGAGTAAAGTCAAGACTTTTTTGTATTCTTTTTGCGCTTGTTCTAGAGCATCATGGGCATCCTGTATGGCGTGCGCGGTTGTCATGGTTTCGTTCCATTCTTCCCTTGTTCTATTAAGAAGAAAGTTTAAGTTGCCTTGTGCCTTACTCATAGCAAGGGCACAATCTAGCTCTGGAAATGGTATTCTTTCGTGATTCATAATTAAGCAAATCTTAAAAGTGAGAATTTAGGCATTTTAATAATCATAAATTTATTATATGCATTAGAATGTTTTAAATGTTTAATTTTAATAATTTTTAGTTTTTTTCTTTTCATACCTTAATATGCCATATTCTATATAATAAAGCAAGAAAAATCTTCAGTTTCTTTATCTTATGTAAAGTGTTGATAATCAAAGAGTTATATCGGCCCGCCGCCGCGCGAGCTAAGTGCTTGATAATAAACGATTTACAAAATGAAAAATAATTGAAAATAAATTCGAATTCACTTGCTTTACCCTGCGGGGTGAGCTATATTGTTTGTATATGACAGATAATTACGACTCACTCGACCGCCTCGCTCACGCCTCAGGGATGACTGACCTTGAATATGAAGCTCAACAAGAAGAGCTTGCTCGCCTTGCTCGTTTTGACAAAATCATCGAAGACGTTAGGAACAGCAAAGAGCCCGCTGAAATGCCTGAGGTTCACCGCAACCATGAAGAACGTTGGCACGATGCTTACGAAGACTTCGACTACGGCTACCACGACCAATACGACTTTTAATAAGTCGTTGATGCTGAAGCACTTAGGTGCTTCGGCAGCCGCCCGCCTAAGTGCTTGACAATCAAAGACTTAGGGCGGGGGCTTTTAGTAACTACTATATGCTACACCTTCGACAAGCAAAATATTTGAGTATTTGGTATTTCGCTATTTAGATTCCTAATCTCTGACATATAAATACAAGGCAATGGACAAAATAATTAAAAGAAATCCGCTCATGAGTAAAGCCCTTTCATTTCGTCACTAATTCCAAAGTTGTCATCTTCTTCGTCAATGTCTTCAGCACAAGGGTCATAAATAAATAAAGACATTTCATCCTCTAAATCATGAAGTTGAGCATCTACTAAACCATGCTCGCTCAATACTTCTTGAGACTTGATTTCTGAAATGAAATCCTCTACCGATTGACTCGAAGAAACTTTGCGAGAATTTTCGTATGCGTGTTTGATAACTGATATTCTTTGTTCTTGTGTTAATGTCATAATAATAAGGTAGTTTAGTTTGTGGTTTTATGCAAGTTAAATTCTTTTTTCTTTTCTTTGCGCATCGCAATAAGTAAATCTTCGTGAGCTTTTCCATCAAGATGAAATTGTCTCATAAGTTTAGAAATGTCGATAGGTTTTTGCCAACCTAGTACGTCATCATATAAAGCAAGAGGAACCATCTTCCTGTCTCCGTTGTCATCAAAATCAGTACCAAATACTGCAACTTCAAAAGTTTCATTCTGATAAACGCCATAAGGTAAAGACCAATCTTCGTTTATGTCGCCCGCAACAACAGAAAATAAATATCCGTTGTCAAGAGTAAGCGATGCAGTCCATCTTTTGATGTCGTCGTGGTAAGTGAATTTTAAATCATTGAAGTTTTTCATATAATAATAATGTAGTTTAGTTTTTAGTTCGTGTCAAATAGAAACACGAATAAATTCTGTGGTAATGTTGCCAACATCGGCACGAATGAAGTGAATCAAATCTTTTTCCAATGCTTCCTCAACCACAGCGAGATGATCCTTGAGTTTGCTGTCGTACAACCAAATCTCTCCGTCTTGAGTTGAATTGATGAGTTTAATTAATTCTTTTGTGGTCATAATTAGAATTTTAATGATTTTAAGGAAGTGTTAGCTTTGAGCCAACGACGTAATGGGTGAAAAGCGCTAGCGCTTAAATGAACAAGGATTTGCTCTCCGTTATCAGCGAGAACCATGTGACCTTTTGCAGTCTGTTTGATCTCGGTAATTTCTGGGCACTTGCGCAGTTGCTTGAATACTTTTAGTTTTCCGCTTTCTGAATGTTTCATACTAATAACATAAGCCCTGTGCTAACCAAACACAAGAAAAAAGTGAATTAAATTCGCTTTTTTAAATCGTTGAATATCAAGCGGTTAGGCAGCGCCGCTGCCGCGCTCTCTAAGTGCTTGGCGGCTAGGGACTTATGTCAGTACCCTAACCACTCTAGAACGTCTTGCGCTGCATACCCTTCTTTATCACCTAAATCATCATAAAATTTTTGCAATTCTTTTTCCAAATCAACCCCGTGAGCTTTTAATTCTTGAATTGCTCGGTCTTGGTCAATGTCGACTCCATAGGCTGAGTCGTAATAAGTGTCGCCACTCTCGAATAGTAGTTGATAGTTTTCTGTTTTCATAGTTGTAAGTATAGTTTAATGGGCTAAATATGCAATACCTTTTTTGCATCCCTTAATGAAGCATAAGTTGCAATTATGAGCTTGACAAGTTGCAAGAATCTTGCCGTCCTCACCTTTAACATAAGTTGCGGGACAAACAAAATGTCCGTCTTGCTCGGCTTTTTCCTTGCTAGTATAAACTGAAGTGCCTGCATCTAATCCGCTAACTTTAGGGGCTGGCTCATCTACATAAATAGCGCTTGGCTTAATGCAGACATTTTTTAGACTAGCTAACTTTTGCAAGTGTGGAAGCTGAGAGTCACGTTTCCACTCACGAGTTGGAAACCAAAAGCGAATAGTTGGGAAACTTTCGCAAATACGA
>Ga0233444_10005680_pt1 | contig 11422 bp, 20 predicted proteins | sample SI_124_October20_6_FD_182792 | JGI IMG/M metagenome (GOLD analysis project Ga0233444, IMG submission 182792) | Seawater microbial communities from Saanich Inlet, British Columbia, Canada - SI_124_October2016_10_MG | ecosystem: Environmental > Aquatic > Marine > Inlet | place: Canada: British...
GAGGTGTTCTCAACTTGAAAAACGGTGAGTACATGGATTTCAAGTTTACAGTCAAGGAAAGTCCCACGGTGGACCTCGAGTATAACTGTTTCGTGTTCTTCGTCGATTACAACAGGGCGGAGCAGCATGGACAGGTCAAGCGGTTCTACGAGGAGAAGGCCAAGATGCAACTGAAAAAACTACACAACCAACCCATTCGCAAGACCTTCGACGAGAACGATTACATGAGTTACGATACCTTACCCGAGTTTAATTCGCGTAAGCGATGGAAATTAATCATAGATAATGTCATTAAAAATCCAGAGTTTTACAGGTGTGTGCAATCTTCCGATAGAAAAACCTTCAGTATAAAATAATGAAATCGAAAGCTTTCATACTGAGACAAATCTCTGAACTTCTCGAGAAGAACCGGGGTCTGTGCGACTCCGAGATCGAGGATTGGGTCAGGGAAAATGAGAAGATGACCGTCTACGAACTCCTCACCTTTAAGAAGGAACTGAGCGAAACGAAGATTTATCAGGACGTCTCCTGTTCGTCGAACTGGTTTAGAGACGAGGATTAATGTGTATGTAAAGTAAGTATGTTCAAAAGTTGGTGTTCCCAGAACGGCTTCTTGAGAAAAGTCCCCAACCCATCACACGTACTCCTGGACGGCGGATGCCTGTCCGTCCCGTATGATAGATTGGACGAATTTTACGACAAATACATCGAGGCTGTGCAAGCTGACGAGAAAGTATTCGTCGTGGAACAGAAAACCCCGACGTATAACTTTTTCGTGGACCTCGATTACAAAGCCGACGACGGTCTCGGCATAGACGAAATCAGTCAAATATCCACCGTGATATGCAGATGTGTGAAAAAGTTCGGGGGAAAAGAGTGCATCGTCTCCGTCGCGCAACCCAAGCCCGCGGGCGATAAGATCAAGACGGGCGTCCACCTCAACTGGCCGGAGTTCGTCGTCGAACAGACCGCCGCGGTCTACCTCCGACAATATATCATCTCGGATCTCTTCAGCCACAACCCGGCGACCGAGTGGGACATGATCGTGGATTCGAGCGTCTACGGTGACCCCGCGCGCCGGACCAAGGGGAGCGGGTTTCGTATGCCGTGGTCACACAAACGCGCGAAAGGTGTGGTCGAGGGCATGTACCTCCCGGTGTTCAAGTACACGTGGCCGCTCTCGTCGCTCGCGATGATCAGTTCCGAACCGGACGCGGCGATTCTCAAGGCCACGGCGGTCAGGACCGAGAAACCCGTCACGGCGGCGTCTTTACCTAAACCGAAACCCAGGAAGGAAGGTTCGTTCACGGCCGATCAGACGAAAGACGAGGTGCACGACGCCGCGCTTCGTGATCGATTGGAGACCTTCATACGAAAAAACATGACCGGCCAGGAAGATGCGTACCTGACCAAGATGTATAAGAGTAAGAACACGTTTCTCGTCTCCAGCACATCTCGGTGGTGTGAGAACATTCAACGGAAACACGGTTCGAATCACGTGTGGTTTTTGGTCAGCGGTAGACACATTCTGCAGAAGTGTTTCTGCACGTGCCCGACTCTAGACGGTCGCAATGACGGATTCTGTAAAGATTTCGTCGGGCGGAGACATGAACTTACCGAGGATATCGCGAAAGCGCTGTACCCGAGTAAGGCTGAGATTTCCAAATGTAAGGAGATCCGGAAGTACATGGATAAACCGATGCCCAACGTCAAATCCCAGATCGAACATTTCATGAACAGATGGATGAAGGTGGACGAGGGTACGAAGGTCGTGGACATAAAACGGCAAAAAGGTGGGGCGCTCTCGGTGACGACGACCTCGAGGTTTTGTGAAACGGTCGGGGAGAGGCACGATAAGCTGATGACGTACACGGTGAAGAAGGGTCAAATCGTCCAGGTGTGCCCTGTGTGCAAGAAGTCGAAGCCCAGGACACACAGGCTGTCCCCTAACATCGTTAATCTACTTAAACAATAATGGGGTGTACAGTATAGATGACAACGTTGACGACAAGATCCGGACGAGCCGTTAAAAAACCAATCGTGTTCGTTCCAGCAGAGAATGCCCTGGACGACGATTACTGCAGCGAGGACCACGACACCGATATCGGTTCCGACATAGACACGGAAGACGAGTGCTACTCGGACGAGAGCGACGACGAGGGGGAGTGCGACGATGACGACGCCGACGAGAACGGTAACCTCAAGGATTTCATCGTCGACGACGAGGATGAGAGTGAGTCAGAATAAGCTTAAAAAAATAGAGTGGTGTTAGTAGTAATATGATGGAATCTGATATGGGAAATCCCATCGAGTACAATCCTGACATCGACCCCCTAAACAATCAGGAAGAAAACGAAAATTCAGTTCAAGAGCCGCAGCAGCAACAATATTACATGCATCCGGAAATGTATGTCCCTCAACAGGAGAAGGAATCAGTCGACCTGTTCAAGAACGTGGATAAGTCCACGTGGATAATAGCGTTTGCCGTTTTTTTACTTGGCTTCTTCATGGGAAAGACGATGCAACCTGTGATTCTAAGGTACGCCTAGGCTTCGACGGTCTCCTCGAGGTAGGGCGACCCACTCATCCAGCTTCCGCGCGGAAGCGTGTCGTGCGCGACGAAGGTTCCCATGTCCCCCTTTTTGAAAACCGCCCCGTACGAATCCAGACCAGTATCTTCGACGAACCCGACCGCGGCAGCGTTCGTCAAAGGTGCCTCTTCCTCTTTTTTCTCGGGAGTCGTCACTGTAGACTTGAAAAACAAAATGAAGAACGCCCCGACCGCGAGTGCAGTTAAGATAATAGCGAACATCTTTTATTAGTGTATTACATATTTATTTACGCAGAGGAGGATACTTCTGGTTCACCGCCTTCTTCGGTGATTTCCTCGAGTTTCGCCTCGGTGGAATCTTTCTCGCGCTCCTTCTTGCGCTCTTCCACCTCTTGGGCCACGATCTCGTCAGCCTCCTTGACCAGTTCCTCCATGGGAGCGTCGGGCTTTTCCTTCTGAAGCCGCTCCAAGACTTCCGCGGGGTGGCTGATCGGAGCCTCGTCGGGCTTGGTGTAGAACTTAGAGTTATCGTCTCCGGGTGTGAAGTGATTGGTTCCCGAGAGCATGCCATCCTTCCGTTCCTGGAACATTCGAGCCGCCTGTGCCTGGTTCTCGCGGTAGCCGGTCATGATCTCCTGGAGCTTTTCGTTCGTGTAGTTGGTATCCTCGATGGCGGTGGGATCAGGGGGGATCAGGAGCCACTTGTACATGTCGACGACGTAAATGTCGAAGGTGGGATCCTCCTTCTGGAGTCGCTTCGCGTGGTTGGCGGCTTCGTCTCTGTTGGAGAAGGCACCGCGGATCTTGATGCCGAACTTTTCGTTCTTCTGCGGAGCCTCGGGGCCTACGACGGAGAGGCACGCATACAGCTGGCCGGGAACGGTGGTGTAATCCTGAGTGAGGGACATTTCTATACATATCGAGTCCCAAAACTTTAAGTTAAAGTTTACGCGTCAAAGAAAAGCATGGAAGAGCTACGCAAGACCCACAACGAGGCCAAGCGATCGTTGATCGAGGCGGTCACGAGGGAGGGAAACAGCGTACTGGACGTGGGATGCGGTTTCGGCGGCGACCTTCAGAAATGGCACAGGTGCGGCGCGAATATCAGCATGTGCGACCCCGAACCAAGTGCGCTCGTGGAGGCACGTTCTCGCGCCAAGAACATGCGAATACGGGTAAACTTCTACGAGGGGGACGTTCGCGCCTGTCCCAACAGAAAACACGACATCGTGTGTTACAACTTTTCGTTGCACTACATATTCGCCACGAAGGAACTCTTCCACGCGTCGATACGTGAGATTCGAAAACGCGTCAAGCCGGGTGGGCATCTGGTGGGTATCATCCCCGATTCGGAGAAGCTCGTGTTCAAAACGCCGTTGGTGGACGACCGCGGTAATTTTTTCAAACTCAAGGAACACGGGAACGGGGGGTTCGGTGAAAAGTTATTCGTCCACCTGGTCGACACACCTTTCTACGCGGACGGGCCGAGATCCGAGCCGGTCGCGTACAAAGACCTGTTGGTGACCCACCTCGAGGACGCGGGGTTCACGCTCTTGAGTTGGGAGGGCTTGGAGGGAAATCCCATATCGGAACTCTACAGTAAATTTATCTTCGTGTACTCTAAGAGATGATGATCGCAGCCGTCCTCATCGTTCTCGCGATCGTGCTCTTCGTCACCACGAGGCAGCCGGAGAACCTGCGGATCGTCAACGAAAAGTACAAAACTCTCAGGGAACACCTGAAGGAGACGGGTAACGAAAAGTTCCAGATGCTCACGCGCCACATCCCCCTCACCGGTAAGCGCTGGATGAGCGAGTCCGTCGGGACCAACACCAACAAGGGCGGGGAGATCGCACTGTGCCTGGACGGCGAACCCAACGTGATTTTCCATGTCCTGATCCACGAGCTCGCGCACTGCACGGTCGAGGAGTACTCGCACTCGCCGGCGTTCTGGAAAAACTACGAGGAGCTCAGGGACATGTGCGTCAACCTGGGAATCTACGAGCGGGTGATGGAGAAGACGGAGTTCTGCGGTCAGCACGTCCAGGATAAATAATATCTCAGTTTACAGTAAAATGAAGTCTTCGCTCTCCGTCCTGGGATATGCGGTCATTTCCTGGATCATCCTGTACGCGATGTTACTTGTGCCCCAGTACACGAAAAGTTACATGTTCAACCTTCTCTGGATGACGATCGTCGCGCCGAACGCCATGCGCTACGCCGTGGGTATGGCGCCTCAGCTCGCCGTGAACCGGCAATTTTTCGGACTGGCGACTTTCATCAGTTTGATTTTGGTGTACGTCATCAACCTCGCTTCCCCTGATACGAGGGAAGCTATGAAAGACAGTGGTAAGGCGTCCAACGATAAGAAACTTAAACTCAGTGGCTTATTGTCGGGGACGTTCGCCGTGGGTGCGCTGATTTCGTGGCAGTTGGGAGACACTTCCATCTACAGCAACATGGGATGGAATTAATGCTTGACGACGTAATCCTTCACGAGGAAGAAGATCACCGCCGCCACCGCACCGGTGGAGGCGAGGCCGACCAAACTTCTACCCCCCTGTTCGTTAAGGAACTTGGGGATAGAGGTCGCGAGGCGATCCTGAATGGGCTTAGACACCGACATGGCTGCGCAGAAACCGGCGACGAGTGCGGTGAGCTGGTCGTCGGTCAGGTTGAAGGGGTTCTTGCTCGCGGGCTTCTCGCCCTGCATCTGGTACGCACCCTGGGAATCCGGGGCGGTCATGTGCGGCATGGCGCCCTGCATCTTGGGTTCGTGCTGCACCATCGGGGGCTCCATCATGATATCGTTAATAGGGGTAGAGTCCATCGTCGTCTCTTTATGTTCAGTGATATTTTTTTCATGTTGAATATACGCTGACGATTCATTCTGCCTGAACGTCGTCGCGGGGTTGTTGTTCATGAGAGGAACCATCCCTTCGCCGTTGTCGGAGAGGTTCATGGTCATCACGTTGTCGGCCATTTTATACTGTACCCCGAGTTTTTTGAACCCTAGATGCGACGCATCACCTGGTCTTGGTTATCTTCAACCTGGTCTGCCTGGTCGCTTTCTTGGCGTCGTCCTCCTTGACGTCGCCGTGCTTAGGGTTGTACATCTTCTTGTGCAGCTTCCATAGATCAGGACTTCCCACCCTGAAGTTTTTCCTGAGCGTCGCCTTGTACCAGAACACACAGTCCTGAATCTTGTTAGACTTTACCGTATTATCTAACACGAGACACTCGTAATTTTCTGTACACGCGTCCATCACCTTGCAGAACATGTCAAACGAGGGAAAGATACCGAAGAAGGATTTATACAGTTTCTCTCTATTTTGAATAATGTTCTCCCTCAAGATGAAGACGTAATCAACGTTAGCGCGTAAGGCTGGTGGGAGGTCCATGACATACTGCATCGTCAGCATGAAGAAGATCTTCCAATGACGTCCGTTCATGAAACACTGACGAATACACGTGTCTTTCAAGAATTTCGAGTCGTACATGCAATCGTCCAACAGCATGAAGGCACCACAATTCCCCACCTTGCCCCGACCGATCAGTTTCTTCTGCCTGGCCATGACCCGTTCTATTGCATCGCGATCATAATCCCCGTACACGAAGAGGTCGGGTATGAACTCGGAGTAGAAATGGTTCCCCTCCTCGGTCCCCGAGAGCACGATACCAGCAGGAAGGTGTTTCTTATGGAACATGATGTCCTTCACCAGGGTGGACTTACCGGTGTTTCTCTTCCCAATGAAGACGCATACCCTGTCGTCGGTCATCGTCTCGGGTTTGAATTTCCTCAGCTGGAGATTCATTGCTAGTATATTTCGGGGTTTTTTCGGAAACATTTTATCGCGTATGAAAGTAACATGTTGATGCGAACCGGATTCAACGGCTCGACGGAAGACGTCGCCGAAAGGTACATCTCCACGATGGTGGACATATTTCTGCCCGTGTTGGAACAGAGCATGGTGATCGCGGGGCACTACTCGAAGGGGTGCGAACGAGACGTCCTTCTTCCTGAGGATGTCGAGTATGCAACCAAGTATTGTGCCATGTGCAAGGTGGGTCAGACGCTGGGGAGTACCATGCCCGAGATATACGAGGGCGACTCTGACGATTCGGGATCCGAGATCGAGGAGGTCCCGGTGGAGGAGTGCCCCGAATTCGTTCGATACTCAGGAGACGACCCTTTCCTGAACGAAGTCAACCTGGCGTACGACATGTGGAACACGTGGGTCCCCCAGAGTCCGGCGGAGGAGATGTTAAAAAATGCAGTGGATAGTAATGAACATCTCGGAGCCTGAGCCGTGGTCGTTTAACAACGACGACGATCAGTTCAAGAAGTACGAATCGGCGGAGAGCTCGACCGACGATTCGGACGACGAGGAAATGTTTTCCAAGAGGGTTAAGACCAAAAAGTTTAAGAAGATCGTGAACGACGACGAAAAACTGTCGTTCGAATGATTTTTTTTCGTAGACTATAGTATAACAACCATGTCCGCTGCTATCGAGACCGTCAACCTCGTTTCCCAGGAGCTCTCTTCCCAGACCCTCAACTCCATCGTCGCGGGTTTCTCTTTCGCCGCCGCGATGTCTTGGATGGACTTCGTTCGCTGGTCCATCACCCAGGTCGTGAAGGTCCCGCGCAACGGCGGCCGCCAGTACGTGATGACTGCTTTCCTCACCACCCTCCTTTCCGTGGTGGTCTACCTCGTGGTCAGCACCGTCAACCGTCGCGTCGCTAAGCCCGCGCAGCCCGTCTACGCGATCACCCGCTAAGCGGCTTGCCTCTTACCCATAGACAGTATCAACAGGATACCAGTGAAAATGATCAGGCCGATGTAAATGTATTCGACCTTGTAAAGATTCTCCTTCTCTTCGGGAATGCTTACAACGGGTAACGGCTCATCTTTCTCTTCATCTGGCGGCGGCAGGGGTGTCATATTTTTCAATTTGTCGGTGGAACAGGTGATTTCGAATTTCAGGACGTGATTCTGGTTCCTGAAATCATAAGGAATCAAACGGCCTTGACTCATATAGAAAAACTCGATGCGAAGTTCCTTCACGGATTTAAGAGCACCAGAATGGAATTCGTGGGTCAACTTGTCGTCAGAACCATTCACGTTCACAAAGTCGGTTCCGTCCAGGAGGATGTGGCCGGTGTAATACGGTTCTGACACGTACACAGACTGATTCATCTTTTCGGATCCAGAAGAGAGACGCAGCACCAGGGAATTAGGACCTGTAAAACTCGCCGCACCGAATTGATTACCGGGCATGATAATGTCTATGGGTGGCAGGCCCAGTATGTCGTGTATGTTTGTATTTGCCGATTGTCCGCCACCGTTTCCAGATGCAAATAAAAAAGTGATTTCCCCACCGACGGGAGTTCCCATACCAAAACTATTCTTTGACGCGATGTAAGAGATATTGAAATTTGAATTGAATAACGCCGCTAGCTCCGTACCCGTGTAATTTCCAGGGGGAAATGTTACTCCGTATGTATTTCCACCCTGTGAATAACTGAAACTTTGATTCGACTCATTTATCAATAGTTGCGGACAAGGTACACGTCCACTGACTAATTTGATCTGAGACACGTCGTAGATTGCATGGTCCAGAGTCACAGTGTAATCATTCGGGTTCGGGTAAAGTGTGGGATCACGTTGACTACTGTCAATCGCGAAGTTATGAACCTTCATTAAAATAGGGGAACAATATTTTAATGAATGTTTTCGTGTGAGTGTTGAAACGTTTACTCGTAGAATCGGTGCGCGAGTGGGTTGTTCGCCAGCTGCCTCTTGGCGATCTCCAGGTTCTGGCCCTTGGCGTTGGGGTTGCCCTGGCCCTTGTACGCGTTGAACTGGTGGTAGGGTTTCTGCTGGTAATTCTGCATCCACCCACCGTTCGGGGTCGCGAACCGTCCGTCGATGCGGCTCGTGTCGCTTCGAACGGCCGTCACGGTACCGCCCTGCTTGAGCGCCGACTCGCGTACGTTCATGCGACCGGGGTTACCCATGCGGTTCGGCATACCACGCTTGTCTTCGGGCCTAAAGCCGTACTTCATGAGTTGCTCGTTGGTCTTCTTCCCGTTCATCTGCACGGCGGCTGTGTTGGTGTAGCCGCCCATGAAGTTCGAAATACCGGGCGCCGGTTGATTGTTATACATGAGATGCGCGCCGTTATTATCGCTCTTGAACCGCGTGGGATCCTGCGCGGGGGTGAGGTTGGAGATGACGCGCTTCGCGGGGGCGAACTCCAGGCCGTCGCCTCGGTACCCCGTCTGCGAACGGTTCGTGGTTCGCTTGGTGCGTTCGTGCTCGTTTCGGGGGACGACGCCGGTCATGCCCTGCGCGCGGCCGGGCATGGCGGGAAGGCGCGAGGGAAGATGCGCGGTGGTCGCAGGTTTGTTGTGCGTGAGTTGGCCGACGACCGCCGACCTACCACCGGACTGGTCGGCGGCGGGACCGGTTCGCCCTGGAAGCGTGGTGAGCTTGTACTCACCGACGTTGACGGGGTTCACTCGGAGCATCTGCTGAAACCCACCCGCCGCGGGAACGTTCGGACCCACGCCCAGACCGGGGCCCACGAGTTCCTGTTCGATCGGGCTCAGGTTGTTCATGCGACCGTGATCGTACATCCGGTTTCGCATGCCGGACATCTCTTCACCGCTGGACCGAGACTGGTTGGCGATGTCGCCGAAATTGGCCATCTCCCTTTTGTGCTCGACATCCACGGGGGGTTCGAAGTTATCCTCCTCGACGACGAGGGGTTTCTTCATGAATACAGGTTCGGTAGTAACTTCAGGTGGTTTTGAATTCGTGCTCAAGTTACGACCCGCGTACACGAGGCCGGCCACTGCCATAAGCGAGATGGGATCAGCCATTCTTACTTTCTATTAACATTTTTATTGAGGTACCTTTGCTGAAAGAGATCGTTCTGAAGTTCCGCGCGGGTGCTGGCCGGCTCGTACGAGATCGACCGAATAGGGAGCTTGCACTCCACGTTGTTCAAGGGGAAGTAGTTACGATCGTACGTCTCGACGAGGTGTTTGTTGAAGCGGGACGTGCTCTGAGGACGGAGACGATCGCTCACGTCGACGTACTGCGAGGGAGCGCCCTTGCCAGCCTTGTACGGCGCGGTGCCGTAGAGCATGGTGTTGGGCCTGCACCCGCCGCAGTTGAGCCCGCTGGGCTGAGGATAGACAAAAACCTCGTCCGTCGCGTTCACGGGGGGGAGAGCACCGCTGTTTTGGACGATGGAGAGACCGGGTTGGAGTTGATACGCCATTGTTACTATTACATGAGATATTTATCTATCTTCGGTCACCTTCCATGCCGAGCCCCGAAAATGCCTCGAGCTGGGCGCCCCTGGCGTTCGGGCTGCAAAACTTGGAATTGCTCTTGCACATCGGGCCGTTTTTCGGGCCGTACAACCACTCCGCGAATTCCGTCTGTTGACCTCCTGGTAGTTTAGACACGGGCATGGTCACGAACTGACGATCCATCGCGTTTCGAAGGTACTGGGGCATCGAGGTCCTGGAGCGACCGCTGTCGTACGGGATGCGGTCGCTGCTGTACCTCTGCACGTAAGGCTTCACCGATGGGTAGTAGCACGCCTCGAGTCGGTTGGGCGCGCTGCCGTAATCGGTCATGAGCACGTTCGCCATGGGATTGTCGACCGTGGGTTTCTGACACGTCGGCTCGCCCATCGGCGTGGCGGCGTAGGTCTCCTTCACCATCTTGGACTTGTACAGGACGTACACCACACCCAGTATCGTGAGCCCCAGGACGAAGACGCGGGGGTCGCGGCGGATGACGTACAGGAGCGTGGAGGCGTAGACGATAAATCTCGAAGCGGCGTTGATCCTCTCCTCTGGGGTCTGTTTGCTATCCGGCCAAAACTGTAAAAATTGCTTTTCGTCAACGAGCTGGCGTGGGTCGTCGAACCAAACCTTCATTTAGTATATAGCCAGGTTATTTTCCGAGGCCGCCGAGCATGCTGCCCATCATCTTCATGAGTGCGTCCTCGTTGAGCTCGCCGCCCTCATCCTGTAACTTCGAAGCGACACTCTGCGCGAGCGACTCGATCTGCGCCATTTGGTCTGGGGGAAGCGCCGTGATCGTGGTGCCAAGCATGTATAGGGTCTGAAGGTACTGCCAGGTGGCCTCGCGCGTGTTCTCGGTCATCTTCGCCCAGTAGGACGCGAGATCGAGATCTTTGAGGAAATCGATATTGCCACACTCCTCGAGGAGGAACTTGTCGTCCTTAGCGGAGATCTGACTGGCGTACGGGGAGACGCCGTTCATGAACCCGTCGACCACCATGCGAGGGTTCGTGCTCTTCAAAACGTCGAACGACGTGAGCATCTTCTTAATGCCCCTCTCTTCTGGAAACGTCTTATGAAGTTCCACAAGAAACTGACTCATCATCTCGTTGAAGGCGGTAACGGAGGCCATTTTATTATTGTACAAGAGTTGTCTTTAAGTTTTATTAAAAGGGTTCGGTCGAGAGGGGTTCGCGCTTACCGATTCCGCCGGAGACTATGAAAAACACGAGGATGGCGTTGAGCGTCGCGGGTTTGGTGTATTTGTTCAGCTCGAGCTTACCCTCGTTGTTGAGGTACGCTTTCGCGTGAATGTACCCGGCGGTGATACCGGCCGCTATGAGGGCCGCGGAAACGGGGTCGCGTAAATAATTGGACAGGTCACCTTCCATATTTAATTATAACCACGATATTTTTTCGGCCTGTCTGGAGCGTCACCGAACAAGACGCCTTCGTCCTGCGCTGGCGCCGCCGGCTGCTGTCGATATTCCTCGGGTCGAGGTTCGTCGAGCGCGGGTGGTGGAGGGGGGGCTTGCACGCCG
>Ga0233444_10005681_pt1 | contig 11421 bp, 10 predicted proteins | sample SI_124_October20_6_FD_182792 | JGI IMG/M metagenome (GOLD analysis project Ga0233444, IMG submission 182792) | Seawater microbial communities from Saanich Inlet, British Columbia, Canada - SI_124_October2016_10_MG | ecosystem: Environmental > Aquatic > Marine > Inlet | place: Canada: British...
GGGGGCGGGGGTGGGGGGCGGGGGGGCCCGCGCGGGGGGGGGGGGGGGGTGGGGGGGGGGGGGGGGGGGGGGGGGGGGGGGGGGGGGGGGCGTTTGGCAAGGCGATGGAAGCGTGGGCGGGCGCACGCACGCATAGCGGCGGGCACGCACGCTGCCAGGTGGGCGCGTGATGTAACACCGTTTCAAAAACAAACAGTCGCAATCGGGGCCCCCTTTGCGAAACGATCACCCCGCCGTCCACGGCTTGCGATTCAGCAGCGTGTACGCGCGCAAGGCGGTCGCATTGGAACGATTGCGCAGGGTACGAGCCGTGACGCCCCTTGCCGTGCCTGGCCAGTACGCTTGGCGCGCAGTGGACAGCGAGGCGGCCCACGCTCGCTTCTCCGGGTTTTCGCGCCGGTTGCCCAAGTCGGTCGTTGGGAAGAGCCCCATGCGCGCAATCGTGGCCGACGCGATGCCCGTCCGCACGATCTCGCACGCGCACTCGAAGTAGCGGTGGGGCAGCTCTCCGCAGCAAACGTCGCCCTCGGGCGAGGTGGAATCGGGGGTGCCCCCGATGGCAGCCATCGTGGCCAGCGCATACCGCGGCATGACCCACATGACGTCGCCCGAGTTGCTGCTCTGGTAGACGGTTGCGCGGTCGAGCGAGCGCAGCCATCCGGGAGGCACGGGCAAGTACAGGCCGTCGGGGCGCAGGCGGACCACCCAATCGAACGGCGCGCGAGTGCGACGCTCGTGCGCCTCGATGATCGCCGCACAGTACGCCAATTTGCCAAATTGGTCCACGCTTGGAACGACGCGCCAGTCGAGGATGCGCACGCGCGCGCGCGCGGTCGCAATCTCGGCGTCGCCGACGGTCGCCGATTGGCCCTTGAACGTGTCGCCGTCGTCGTTGCTCACCACCGCAAACATCGTCGCGTTCAGGCTGCGGCGCACCGCCTCGATGCCGAGGTGCACGTCTGGCACGCCAAAGGTTCGCAAATACCCGGTCAGGCACACCGCCGCCTCCATGCGCGCGCCTCGAGTTTGCTTGCGGCTTTGCATCCGGCGGCCACGCGCCCGATAGCGTGCCCGTCACCGTGCGCGCGTTTGCCCACTCCCCCATTGCCATCCGGATCGGCGGCCCGTTTCAGTCGACCGGGTCGCACAGCCGGCCCACCTCTGCGTGCATCCGCCGGCCCTTGGTGATCGCCTTGCGCATCTCCGCGTCGGTCCGCTCGAAGATCTGCGCGAGGCTGACGTCGGGGCCCAGGTCGACGGCCGGGCGCTCCAAGAAGACCGTCGCGGCAAAGCTCACGTCCTGCCGCCGCCTCGCTGCGTTGTGCTGGCACGGCATGAGGATCTTGGGTCGGTTGGCAAACATGCGCGCGATGCTGCGCTCAAACCAGGGCTCGCCCTTTGACGCCGTCAGGAAGTGGCCGCACTGCCTCTCCGCGCGCGTCGCGCAGCTATCCCGCTCGAGCATCATGCAGTGCCTTCCGGAGTCGCGATAGAAGTGGACGTTGACGAGGTGCCGGTAGTCCGTGTGCGGCAAGACGGTGGGCGCCAGCCGGTACGTGGGGCAGGTGCAGTTGAAGCCGCGCCTCGCCGTCCACGGTGGTGTGCTGAAGTTGTCCTCCCAGTCGATCTCGACGAGGGTGCCCAGGTACGGGTGCACCAGCTCGGCGTGGGCGTTCTCCATGCGGTGCCGCTCGCGCATGTCCATCAGGTTGCGGTCCTCTAAGATGTGGTGGCTCACGGCCCTGCACCGCGTGCCGCAAAAGTGGCAGTGCTTGCTGACCAGGTGGCCGACCTCCTGCAGATCCTTCGGGCGCCGGTACTGGAGGAGCCGCTGCAGGCGGCGGTGCGTGAGCCGGTTGGGGGCGCACGTGAAGGCCAGGCCAAGCGGGTCGTACATCGCGCTCGCCCAGTGCGAAGCGTGGAACAGGGTGCTGTACTCCTCGTTGCGCCACGCCTGCGCCCGATCGGCCTCGGCCTCGGAGTGGGTGGCGAGGTAGTGCTGCACGCGCTTGCGCGTGAGCGCGAGCGACTTGAGGCACCGGCCGAACAGATCTTCGGCGAGCTCGCGCGCGTCCGCGTGAAAGTCGCGGCTCACCGGCATCAGCCTGTACAGGTTGTGAATGCACAGCTTGGTCATCGCGCCACTCGTGATGGGGAGAGCGGGGTCGCGCCAGAGGCTGGCGTAGAAGACGATCTTGCTGCGCAGCTCGGGCGTCGAAAAGACGTCGTCCACGACCGCACCGGCCATTGTCGCGCCGTCGGTGCTGCGCTGCGCAACAAGTTGGCCACAAGTTGGCTACAAGTTGCAGATGCCCACACAACTGCAGGCGTTCATTCACAATCTACTCACAACTCCAACACGGCGCACACGTGGACTCAGTGCGACGGCGCGTGCGCCGACGGTCCGCGAATGATCTCGCAGAGGCCGCGAGGCACGCCCCTGGGTCGCTCGAGGGACAACTGGAAGCGCACCCGCTTTTCTGGTCTCGGCTTCGTGGGCGTGGGCGTGGGCGTGGGCGTGGGCGTGGGCGTGGGCGTGAACGCGGAGCAGTCGATGCGCTGCTGTCGCAGCGCCACTTCGGCCCTAAACACGGACATGGCTTGCGAGTACAGGCGCGCCCACTCCGCGTTGCCTCGCATCGGCCTTTCGGAAAGGGGCGCGGGCGACTCGGTCAGGCTCGCGGGCTCCGCTCCGCGCGCGGTCTTCGCTTGCATCCTGCCGACGCGTGCGCGGTGCGCACACTGCTTGGCGATGGCGCGACGAGCAGACGCGGCAAGCGCCTCGTGAGCGGCGACGATGGCGCCGGTGCGGTGGTTGCCTAATCGAGCGATGCGGTAGCCGTGAGCGGTGGCGTCGTCCATGGGCCTGCTGCGTGCGAGGAGCGGGGGGGGGGCAGTTCTAAGCGGCGACAAACGCGGGCCCCGTTGCGATTGTGGCAACGGCGCGCACCGGCTTGCTTGCATCGCGCGAGACTGGCAAAATGAAGGTGTTTTTTTCGAGTCGTTCGGGAACGACCCGGCGTCGTTCGGGGTCGTTCAAAAATAGGGAGTTTTCGCCAAAAAATAGGGAGTATCTTTCGAGCACTTCGCCCACCTTTCGAGCCCCTGCCAAGGGGCTCGTAAAATTGACTCCCTATTTTTTTAGGGGGTTTTGCACTTCCCTTTTTGGGACGTGAAAAAAATAGGGAGTTTTGCGCAAAAAATAGGGAGTCAATTTTACGAGCCCCTTGGGAGGGGCTCGAAAGATGGGCGAAGTGCTCGAAAGATACTCCCTATTTTTTGGCGAAAACTCCCTATTTTTGAACGACCCTGAACGACGCCGGGTCGTTCCCGAACGACTCGAAAAACTCCCTATTTTTTTAGGGGGTTTTGTGGAAGTCGTTCGGGAACGACTCGGCGTCGTTCGGGGTCGTTCAAAAATAGGGAGTTTTCGCCAAAAAATAGGGAGTATCTTTCGAGCACTTCGCCCATCTTTCGAGCCCCTCCCAAGGGGCTCGTAAAATTGACTCCCTATTTTTTTAGGGAGTTTTCAATGTACAAATATGGAAGGTCATGGGAAGCGAAGGCGGAACCCGGGCTCTCGCAACCCGGCCGCGGCCGGGGCCTCGTCGGTCTCCTTGACCACCGGCAGCGGATACGGGTTGACGCGCGAGAATACGGCCGTGATCGCCACCTCTGTGCTCATGCACATGTTCGATATGAGCGGCTCCTGCCCGCTGCGCTTGCTGCGCAGCGCCATGGGGTTCCAGTAGCGGTCGCTGATCTGGAAGAAGACGATGGTGCAGAAGGCGACGACGGTCGCGATCCAGATGGCGTTGACGCCGTTGTTGGGGATGAGGTCCGAGACGAGCGCGAGTCCCAGGTAGAGGATGAAGACGACGAAGAGCAGCCCGTCGAGGATGTACGGCGGGTTGTAGCCCGACGCGGCGCCTATGGCGCCCTCGGCGGCCGTGACCGCGTTGAGCTGCGCAAAGAGCACGGCGTACTCGCTGCTCTTCTTCTCGCCGCGCTGGATCTGGTCGATCTGCTCACTAAGCATGAGCACCAGCGCGACAAACGGCGTCATGCCGTTCGCCGCGCCCGCCTGGCCTTTGGCCGTGTACGCCTTGTACTTTTTGACGAGGTTCGGGTCCTGGCCAATCGGCAAGCCCTCCGGGAGGATGTCCACGCCTCGGCCCACGTACTTGACGGCGTACGGCACCGACGCGAGCGTCATGCCGATCCGGTTCGTCTTGAAGCAGCCGCCGCTGCCGTCGGCCAGGTCGAGCACCTCGACGGCGCGCTTGCCGTCCACCAGCTGCGACTTGACCCAGAGCGCCAGGTTGATCAGCGAGCCGGTGAGGTTGCTAAACTCCGTGATGATGCTCGAGTTGCACGCCAGGTTGGCCTGGATCTTGGACACGAGCAGGAAGGCCGAGAACGTGGAGATGGCGCCGATGGCCACGGGGGCGTCCAGCTTCTTGTAGGTGGCCGGCGCGCCGTTGACGTTCTCGTGGATCGCCCAGAGCGCGATGGCGACCACGCAGGTGCCGATGACCCACGGCCCCGCGCCAAAGACGAGGTCGAGGAGGATGGCCTGGCCCCAGCGGTTCGGCTCTTTGTTGAGCCGCTTGCGGCGCATGGTGGCCATCGCCAGCTGCCGGTCCGTTGCGAACCGCACGCATTCGCTTTTGGCCAGAGAGTACATCGAAACGCGTTCTTTCACCTTACACGCGCACACCGCTACCTAATGCACGCCACAATAGTGCGCGACTACGTGGCCTTGCAGAAGCGGAGCGGGCGCTTCATTTGGGGCGGCGAGCGGAGCGGCTTGACGATCCGATCGGGGGGCGTCTTGTGCGGCGAGTGGTTGCACGCCTTCATGGGCTTCGTGGGGGTGCCCGGCCCCTCGGCCAGCGCGAGGGCGGCAGCGAGCTGCTTGTGGCCGCGGGACGAGCGCTTCATCGGGCTGTTCTGAGCGGCGACGAGCGGGTTGGTTTGTTTGTGATTGCGTGCGCCCAACAAAGACGCAACGACAATTGTCTACATTACGCAACGCGTACTCAGTCGCTGTGCAGGTTGCGCGGCACGCTGGCGAGCGCAAAGTTCCGGTTGGCAAAGTCGAGCCACTCGACAAAGCCGCTCACCAGCTCGTTGTACAGCTCGGCCTTGGACAGGCCGCACATGATCTCCATCTCCGCGCGCACGAGCTGCTGCTGCATGAGCTGCGTGATCAGCACGAGCCCCGCCGAGTCGAAGACGCGGAAGCGCACGCGAAAGGCCCGCTTGTGCAGCGGGCCCACGAAGACCTGGTAGGCGTAAAAGTTGATGCGCATCGCCGGATCGAGCTGGCCCCTCTCGTTGCGGCCCAGGAAGCCGTAGTCGAGCACGAGCTTCTGCGTGGACTGCTGACAAAGCCACATCAACGGGAAGAACCTCTCCACGGCCGCGTAGACGATGTCCTCGTACCGGTAGCCACCAAAGAAGCGGCGCTTGGCATCGCTCTCCTCGGCGCCGCGCGAGTGCTTGCGCTTGCCCAGCGTGAGCAGCGGTAACGCGGGGGGCCTGCGTTGCCTCACAACCGGCGGAGGCTCCACGTCCATGGCGAAGCGCCCCTCCCCGACCCCTCCACCCAAGTGACAAAGCGGCGCGCGTTATTCGCGTGCCCTCAACGATGGCCAAAACGTGGCCAGTCCAAGTTTTATGGGGAGGGGGGGCATTCCGAGGAACGTCCCAACCGGTTGCGCCAAATTGTAACGGGGCGCAAGCCTGCCCCCACAAAGAGTGTCGATTCGCAGCACAAGCGACAAACGGTGCGCCGGTTGTCGGATCGCGTCCCCCATCGTCGCCGCTCAGAACACCCACGGCAGATGCCCACCAAAACGGCCAACGGCACCGCCTGCCACGACACCGAAGAGGCGATGCGCGTCATGGCGGAGTTGATGCGCTGCACGGACCCGACGGACACCCTCCTTTTGGGAGAGTCGGCCATTGGCACCGCGGTGTACCCCAAGGACCACCCCCAGCTTGATCCCGCGCATAGCTACGTGATCAACGGCTACCTGCCCGATCGCGACGGCTTCTACGTGGATGCGACCTCGCGCACGGCGACGCGCTTTGATCAACAGCGCACCGTGAGCGTGCGGCTCGAACAAGTGGATAGCTACAACCTTTTCTCGGTTGGCCACGCGGCCAAGACGGTCTCGCACGCCCCGCACCTCGACCACATTCTGCGTGCCGACGGCTTTGATCCGATGGACGCGCGCATGGTTCGCACCTGGCGCCCAGCAAAGACCATGCGCATCAAAGACCCGTTTGAAGACCTGCCCTCCGTCGCCCGCGCGCTCGGTCCTGGATGGACCTGCGTGACTGGCTACTTTGTGGCCGAGCACCAGTACCTTCCCAACACCACCGACGCCACCGCGTTCGAGCGGGGGCGCCAAGGACCCAGCGTGATTGCCGGGCTGGAGGCCTGCGTGCTCTGCTCGCCCACGGGCGAGCTCTACGACTTCAACTCAACGCGAGACTTCGACTGGAACAGCGTGGGGCCGGATGATTATCCGGCGAAGACGTTCATTGCCGAGAAGGACCAAAGCATCATGAAGCACTCCTGGGAGGCGATGGCCACCTACTTCTTCTTCCAATTCATGGGCCCCGAGTACCCTCCTGGCTACGAGGCGTCGTTCAACCTGATCGTGCTGCCCTTCCGCACCGGCGTCGACTCCATCTACGACTACACGAAGGCGCAGCATCGCCAAATATGGGATGCCTCGGTCAACGTGGAGCACGAGTCCTGCGACGGCACCATCGTCGACACAAAGTACAAGGTGACGCGCGCCGCGCTGCACAAGTGGTACGAGGCCTACGTTCGCGAGGAGGCGGCGGGGCGTGTTCCCAAGGTCCTCGGCAACGGGCGTTACGCGCTCATGGCGGGGTCCGGAAGGCAGCCCGCGCCCGACGGGCCGCTCATGCCGCTGTACAAGTGCGCCTTCTGCGGCGTCCTCGGCGACAAGAAGAGGTGCTGCGGCCTGTGCTCCACCAAGCACTACTGCTCCCGCCTCTGTCAAGCGTGCGACTGGCACGAGGGCGACCACAAGAACAACTGCCCGCGCAGCAACCAGCGCGCCTCTCCCCCGCCCGCGCCCGCGCCCGCTCCCGCCGCTTTGGCGCCGGCGCCGGCGCCGGACCCCGCCCCCGCCCCCGCCCCCGCGCCGAACTCCGCGTCGCAGCGCGGGCGCGCGTCGCGCGCGACCAATCCCACGACCAACTCAATGGACGTGCTGCGCGCGCGCGCGCGGCTGCGCGAGGAGTTCGAGGCGGCGGAGCGTCGGGCGATCGAGCTCGAGCGCCGTCGCAAGGTCGCCGCGCACCGCCTCGAGCGTGCCAACCAACCGGAGGCGGCGTACACGGCCAAGGGGCCGTCGCGTCGCGCCGCCGCCGCCACCGGCACCCGCTCGCGGGGCAAGTCGCGCGGCACGGGCAACGAGCTGGCGCACCGAGTCTGGTCGAGCGAGGACGCGCGCGAGGCGCGTCGCCGCTACGGCGAGCTGAAGCAAGCGGTCGAGCACCTCGAGGCGGAGACCGCGAAGGCCGTGGACAGGGCGCGGCGCCTGCGCCAACTCGAGATCGACATGGGCAAGGCCGAGGCCGCGGCCACCCACCACGTGCCGCCTGCCTCGTCGGTGGGCTCGGTCGTGGATGCGGCGCTCCGCGCGAACGCGTCCTGAGCGCGTGGAAGCGCGGCGGGGCGCACCGCGTGCCGCGCGAAGCGTGTTTAGTGCGTGTTTAGTGCGTGTTTAGTATGTGTGTGTGCGTGTGTGTATCTTTGAGCAAAAAGGGTTACGCGGCACCTGTTCGATTTACCACGCTGTCCGATCGCGCATGCGCGCAGCTGCGCATCTTGCACGCCTGCTTTCGAATTCCCTGCCCGCCAAAGCGGCGCTTGTCCTGGCAATTGTGGCACGTGCCACAGTCGCCCTTGAGGCACTCGTCGCACCGCCCGCAGCGCGCGGTCCGCAAGGTTTGGGACTGCGACTCCTGCTGGAGCCGCGCTGGCTTGCGGAGCGTCATCAGCAGGCGGGCGTCGGCGAGCATCTTCTTGCTGACCGTGCGGTGCGGCGAGTGCACCGGCAGCCCCGCCTCCGCTCGCAGCTCGTCAAGCGGGCTTCCGGCCACGTTCGGGGCCTCGGCCGTGCGCCCCGCGCGCGCGCGCGCCAGTCGCGCCTCCTCGCGCGCTCGCACCATCTGCGGCTGCGAGCCGTTTGTGCACGGCCGATTTCCCATCAGTTGTTGGGTGAGCGAGCTGGCAACCTTTCTGATTTGCGCGGGCGTGAGCTGCAGGCGCGCGGGGTACGCTGGTTCCCCCGACGTGCTCATCGCCAAGAAGGCACGGGTGCTGTGCCCATTATGCACAAGTCGCAAATTACAATTTATCATCACGAGCACCGCCACGCCACGCTGCGTCCTCCATGCGCGCATCCCGGTCCCCGTTCCTGTCTCGCGCAGCCCTTCGCGCTCTTTCGGCGGTGCACGCCGCTCCTGTTGCGCGCAGTGCGACGCTAATCATCGCACGGGCCTGCCACGGACCCACCGACGCAAGGCACGAGACGCTCGCCGCCATGGCGGCGAGACGAAACTGCGCGCGCCCGCCCCTCCGCCAGTACCGCCCCAGTGCGTGGGAAGCCGAGTGGCGCGGCACGCTTGCGCGCCGCGTGCAGCACGACGACCCGCGCAACTGGACGCTCGGGTGCGCCTTGATGGCAAGCGAGAAGGCGGCGATCAAGGCGTGGCTCGACTTTGCCCGGCTGCGACGCCCGCTGTATCGGATGGGAAAGTCGCCGCCGGCTCCGGCGGACGAGGCCAAGAAGGTGCTCTCCTTCCACGTGACGACGGACGCGTGCACGGGGCTCGCGCTGTCGCTCGAGCCGATCGAGCCACTCGTCGGCTTCTTGCGCCACCCGGAGGCGCACTGCCCGCAGTTTCCAGGCTCCAAGTCTTGGGTCGCCAAGGTAGTCAGCAAGGACTGTACGGTTCGCTCGAACTCACCCTTTCTACCCATTTCTAGCCATTCCTACACAACTCGAACCTTGGGGCCTCTTGGTACAACGTTTGTCTGGTGGGAAACGGCGCGCACAAATACGATTCTGCAACTTGCGGACCAACCTTGACGAACGACGCAGCCGGATGTGACAACCCCGTTGCTCGGTTCGTCGGGCCTCGCTCGACAATGGTGCAGTCACAGGGGCAGTCGTTTCGTTTCTACAACGCGTCGCTCAAGTGGATGTACGACTGTTGCCCGTTGCAAGTGCGCTCGGCCGTGCCGCTTGACGCGCGCAAAGCGCACCACTTTGATCGCGCCTTCACGCGAAACTGTGACGACGCCTCCTCGGGCTTCTTGCAGCGCGATCGTCGGCCCTACTACCCACCCCCCGACGACCACGACTTGCGGTTCGTGTCGCAGCCGTTCCGGCGACCGTTGCCCGAATGGCGACCATCCGATCGCGGCGTGGACGGTGCACCGGCCGCCAAGAGTGCGCGGAAGCGCGAGCGCGTCGGTGCCTACCGCCAGTACCGCGTGCGCATGCTGCCCACGCCGGAACAGAAGCGCGAGTTGAAGCGGTGCTTCGCGGCGACGCGGCACGCGTACAACTGGTTTGTCGACCGCGTCGAGAACCACGGCGAGGCACCGAAGGAGTTCGCGCGCAAGAAGGACTTCCGTGCCGGCGACCGACCGGGGTGGGTCACGAAGGTGGCCAGCCAGATCGTGATGGGGGGCATGGCCGATGCCGCCAACGCGTACAAGTCCAACTTCTCCAAGCGGCGCCTCAACCCGGGCCAGCCCGGCACCTTCAAGGTCGGGTACCGCTCGCATCGCAAAACCCTGACCGAGAGCATCCACATCGAGGGCGACGGCGACTACCAGATGAAGCACTCGTCCCTCCTGGCCTTCAAGCCGCTGCCGTTTGCCAACAACCCGGCGCTGCGCTCCGAGTGCGCCGTCTTCTTTGGCAACAACCTGTCGGGGCTCGGCGAGCGCTACTGGGACGAGGAGACGTCCGAGGAGCGCGCCGACCGCCTCGCACGCGGCCGCGAGGAGGGGCGTGCTACCCGCGCGCGAAATCCGCAGTGGCGCACGCTCAAGGGTGCGGACGGCATCCGGTTGCAGGACAAGCCACGCGTCATCGCCCGGCTCTTGGCCGAAGGCCGCAACGGCGACGGCAACGGCGTCGTCGCCGGCTGCAAGATCCACTGGGACAAACGCAAGGACTCCTTCCACCTGCTGTACACGTACGAGCTGCCACCCCTGGCCGACCCCGATCCGGAGTTCGACGCCAAGCGGCTCGTCGCGACCGATCCGGGGGTGCGGGAATTCATGACGTGGTACGACCCGGCCACGGGCAACCACGGCGAGCTGTTCAAGGGTGGCGAGGACCAGATCCAGCGGCGGTGCGCGCGCATCGACGCGCTCACCTCGCAGATGGTGCTGCGCGCGCGTAACTACAAGACGGCGACACCAAGCCGCTCGCGACGGCAGCGACGGCAGCGATTCCGACAGATGCGTCGGACGCTCGCGCGCGAGCGGTGTCGATTGCACGACTACGTCGGAGCCGGGCACTACGCGGCTGCCAACCACCTGCTCCGCCACCACGATGTGGTGATTGCACCGAAGCTTGCGGCCTCACGGATGGTGCCTCGCGACGGGCGCGTGTTTGGCTCCAAGGTGGCGCGCGCGATGCTGACGTGGAGCCATGGCTTGTTCACGGACCGGTTGCACTCCGCGGCGTATCGGCACGCGGGACGCCACGTGCTGAGTGACACGGGTGAGCCCGGAACGTCCAAGACGTGCGGCGATTGTGGCCACTGGAACGCACGGCTCGGGGCAGACAAGACGTACACGTGCACGGTCTGTGGGACGATCGTGAGCCGCGATCTCAACGGTGCTCGCAACAACTACTTCGCCGCGCTCGGTGCCGCCAAGGGCATCGGGTGGGACGGGGTGCATCGATGAGCGGCCCGTGGGCCGCTACGGGGGTTACGCTGCCCTCCTCACTTCCGCCGTGCGTCCTGGCACTGACGGAAGAAAAGCGGGTGGCTGTCCACGCTTGTGCCAGTTTTGCACAGTCCTCACATCCCTGGCCCGTGCCGTGCCTCTTCTGCATCGTTCTGATCGCTTTTGCCACTTTGTGTATGCAGGACTACCTGATCCCGGCGTGGCATGCCGAGGCCTGGCCGACCGTCCACACGAGGGCGCTCTTCTTCGACATGGGCGCCTCCCTGTACCACACGGGCAACGGAGGCGCCTCCATGTCGTGGTTTGTGAACCAGTACCGCGCGCGTGGCATCTCGTTCGACCGGATCTTCGCGTGGGAGGCCAAGCAGTACACCGACGCGACCATCTACGCGACGATGCCCCCGTCCATCGTCGACCGCATCTCGTACTAC
>Ga0233444_10005685_pt1 | contig 11416 bp, 9 predicted proteins | sample SI_124_October20_6_FD_182792 | JGI IMG/M metagenome (GOLD analysis project Ga0233444, IMG submission 182792) | Seawater microbial communities from Saanich Inlet, British Columbia, Canada - SI_124_October2016_10_MG | ecosystem: Environmental > Aquatic > Marine > Inlet | place: Canada: British...
ATAAAATATTCTGTATATTTGAGATCGTTATTATCATCTATGTCATTAATAAAATCCTTAACAGGGAAAGAAAGCACTTTATCTCCAAATAGTTGATTTTTTAATATTGTGTTAGTTTTATAAATATCTACGATACAATTACACTTAAAAGTTTGAGTGTAAAAAGCTCTTGGCTTACAGTAATTATCTACTAAAAAATCCTTTTTATTAATTGCACATAATTTTTTATTAATAATTCTAAAATATCTATATGCTGGTTCAGACATGTGCGAAACTGATCTCATTGAAGTACATTTATTTTTTTTAGATTGAAAAAATTTAATACCTTTTTTAACAGTTTCTACATTTCTTACAGGAGTTGTCGGTCTTAAATGAACAAAGTACTTAGGAAGAATTTTTTTTTCTCTTATCTTTTTGTCAATAAATTCCTTGAAGACACTTAGCTCACTAGACGTATGTCCAGAATTTTTTTTGGACCGAAGATGAAACTCGTTACATCCATATTTTTTTCCTAATTTTAAATATTTTTTTGAGTCTGATGAAATTACTATTTTTTTGATTCTTTTTATTTTTGCAGCAGCCATGATGCTGTAGGCTATTAGCGGAAGCCCAGCTAATTTAGTTATATTTTTGTTTTTTAAGCCTCTTGATCCAGATCGTGCAGGGATAAATGCCCAAAATTCATCTACTAGTTGCATAATTTAAAGTTTTATATTATAGTATGTTCAATTATTGAACAATACTATATTATTTACTGACATATTCAAGTTTAAAAATTAAATATAAAATTAAAAGAATATATATGAAGTTAAAGATAAGCAATAATCTATATATAAAAAAAAATTCAAACCCATTAATTATTGCTGAAATTTCTGCCAATCATACTGGCAAAAAAAAATTATTTTTAGATCATATTAGATCTGCAGCAAAAAATGGAGCTGATCTAATTAAAATTCAAACTTATGAACCTAAAGATATTACATTAAGATTAAAAACCAAAAAATTTTTAATAAAGTCGGGAACATGGAGGGGGAAAAATCTTTGGGATCTTTATTCTAACGGGTTTACCCCATTCTCTTGGCATAAAGATGCATTTAAATTAGCAAAAAAGTTGAAAATCCCAATATTTAGCAGCCCCTTCAGCAAAAGAGCAGTAGATCTCTTGGAGTCACTTAAAACACCTATTTATAAGATCGCATCATTTGAAATCACAGATCTAAGTTTAATAGATTATGTCGCAAGAAAGAAAAAACCAATAATTATATCAACCGGCATGGCAACTTTGACTGAAATAAAAAGAGCTATAAAAATAATAGAAAAATATCACAATAAGATAATCATCTTGTATTGTGTCTCAGGATACCCGACACTGGAAAAGGATACTAATATTTTAACAATAAAAAAATTTCAAAAAATTTTTAAAAAATATAATATTGGTATATCAGATCATACAGACAACATATACTCGGCTTTAAGTTCAACAGTTTTAGGTGTCTCAGTTATAGAAAAACATTTTATAATAAATAAAAAAATTAATTCATTAGATAAATTATTTTCAATAGATCCAAATCAATTAAAAGAATTAAAATTATTTTCAAAAAAAATGTTTTTAACTCTTAAATCTTCAAAAATAGGACCTAAAAAAAATGAACTTAGCTCTTTGAAACTAAGAAGATCAATATTTGCGACAAAAGATATACAAAAAAGAGAAAAATTTACCAAAAAAAATATAGGCTGTTTTAGACCAAAAATAGGATTGGGTGCAGAGAACTATTTTAAAATTATTGGAAAAAAATCAAAAAAAAAAATTTTAAAAAATTCTCCAATTTTTTAATAATCTAGTATTTATGAAATGTCTTTTTCTAGGCTATAATAAAAAAGAAACAAAACTAATAAATTTTTTAGAAAAAAAAAATATTATTGTAGTTAATAAAACAAAAAAAATTACGTTAAATGATATTAAAAACAAAGATCTAATCGTATCATTTGGTTTCAGAAAAATAATTAGTTCAAAAATTTTGAAATCTGTCTCAAGACCTATAATAAATCTTCATATGTCCTATTTACCTTATAATAAAGGTGCTCATCCTAATTTTTGGAGTTTTTTTCATAACACAAAAAAAGGAGTTACAATACATGAAATGGATAAAGGTGTTGATAGTGGAAATATAATTTATAGAAAAGAAATAAAATTTAATTTGAAAAAAAATAAACACCACACTTTTAAAAGTACTTATAAAATTCTTTTTAGAGAAATAGAAAAGTTGTTTATGCGAAATTATAAATCTATATTATTAAATAATTATAAAAAAAAGATTAATCCAAAAGGTGTTGGAAAAACTCATAAAATTAAACATTTACCAAAAAATGTTAAGACTTGGGATCAAAACATATCTCTGTACTTAAAAAGGCATCTAATTTGACAAATATAATAATATAATAACAGATGAATATTTTTAAAACCTTTTTTCACTTTATCTTTTATTCAAAATTTAGATTTTTTAAACCAAAGAATAAAAAAATTTTAATTTTTGATGAAGTTGGGAGCGGTTTAGTTAAAAAATATTTTCACAAGGAAGACATTCATGTTCTTCATACTAGAAAAGAAAGTCTTAACCTTTTTGTATTGATAAAAAATTTTATTAAAAGGAAATTTTCATCTTTAGATTATTTCAATTCATATATAAAATTAGTTGATCCAAATATAATTATTAGTGTGATAGATAATTCTCCAATTTTTTATAAGCTAAAAAAAAACGGTTCACAAAAAAAAATATTAATTGCTTCAACTGTTAGAACGCCTGTTCATGATTTTGCTTTATTTGAATTAAATAAGATCGAAACAAAAAGAAATACCGACACCTCTGTAGACGTTATCTTTTCGCTGAATGACGCAATTGGAAAAAAATTTCAAAAATTAAATGTTAAAAAAGTAATTACAATTGGATCGTTTAAATCTAACCATTTTAATTTTGATGAAAAAAAGAGTATTGAAGTCCTCTATATATCTAGTTGGGCTAGCTTGCCCGCTAATCACAAAGTAACTCATGATGTAAATTTTCAAGAATTTAACGAACATCAAATTAAATTAGTAAAAAATTTATCTCAATATGGAAAAGATCATCAAGTAAAAATTACAATCTTAGGAAAGAGGAAGAATGACTTAGTAAAAAATGAATTTAATTTTTATAAAAGTATTTTTTATAACAATGAATGGGAATTTATAGAGTCTGAGAAAGCTAATTCCTATCAAGTAATAGACAAATCAAAAGTAGTAATTACGCTTAATTCAACTTTGGGCTATGAGTCTTTTTCTAGAGGAAATAAGACATTATTTTTTGATGTAAGATCAGTTCCTCAAAGTTTAAATTCACTAAAGTTTGGGTGGCCAATAACTGGCATTGAAAAAGAAGGACCTTTTTGGACTAAGGAAAATTCATATTATAAGTGTAAAAATATGCTCAATAAACTTAGAGAAATGAATGAAACTGAGTGGAGAAATATTCATAAAAAATTTCAAGAATTACTGATGCCACGAGATAAAGATAATTCAATTTTTAAAAAGAATCTTTCTGAATTTTATAATTTTCAAGACTAATTAAGTCTTTTAATGCCTGTTTGACAAGTTTCTGTTTCTAACAAACTATCTATATTGTTATTTTTTTCACAATTTTTTATAATCTTGAAGATGTCATCTAAATTTTTCAGATATTTTTTAATAATTTTTTCGTTATGATCGATGCAAACATAAACAGAATTTGCTGCTAAAAATCCCTTTTTTATCATTTCTTGAGAAATTAAAGTTTTATATTTCAACCAATTAGGAGATTGAATTTCAAAACTACAAATAGAGGAAAGGCCAAAAATTTTAATTTTAAGTTGATGTTTTTTAGCTAAGCTACTCCACCCTTGTTTAATTTTTTTCCCTAATCTAGAAATAATGTTCCAACTTTTTTTCCTCTCCATTATTTCGAGAGTTTTAAGGGCAGCTGCTGGTCCTGATCTTTCAGTCCAAAACGTACTACTTATAAATGAGTCTTGAGCGTGTTGCATAATTTCCTTTTTGCCTAAAACTGCTGTAATTGCGTGACCATTACCCAACGCTTTGCCAAAAATAGCTATGTCAGGAGCTACCCCGTATTTTAAATGCAAACCTCCAAAATTTTCTCTAAAACCAGAGGTGCATTCATCGAATATAAGAATAATATTTTTTTTAGTAGCTAAATTTCTTATTTTTTTTAAAAAATCGTTTTTTGGTTTAACATTTCTGAACACTTCCATCTTTATGACACCAATGTCATGTTTTTTTGTTATCTCAACTAACTTTTTAAAATCATTAAATTCGAATGGGAAAGCAGTATTTTTTAAAGATTTGGGAACACCATTTATTGAAAGATTTGAAAAAAGTTGTTTATTTAAATTTTTACTATTAGATAAATTTGCAGAAAGATACCAGTCATGCCAACCATGATAACCACAAAAAGCAATCTTATCTTTACCGCTCGCAGCCCTAGCTATTCTCACTGCAATAGAATTTGCCTCACCACCAGTTCTAGCAAATTTAATCATATCAGACCAAGGGTGTAATTTAATTAACTTTTCTGCAAGCTTAACTTCTTCTACACAGTTTAGTGATGAAACATTACTTTTTTCTAAAGCGGAATTTACATGATCGTTGATAAGGTTGTTTGAATACCCAAGAATATTTGTGCCCACGCCCATGAAAGAAAAATCAAAATAACAATTATCATCTATGTCCCAAACTTTACATCCCTTAGCCTTTTTATAATAAACAGGCCATCTACCTGGCAAAAATAACTCCGGTCTTTTCGAAAGCAGCATATTACCACCTGGAATGATCTTTTTAGCTTTTCTCCATAGTCGTTGACTATTAAGAGTCTCCGATCCCTCATTTCTTTTTATATGTTTATTTATTTCAAATAATTCAGGATCTTTTTTATAAATTCTAATTATATCATCAATATTAAATTTAGGTTTTGTTGCAAACTTTTTAGCAATCTTTTTTACTAAAATTAAATCTTCTGGTTGATCTATGGTCAGTCTTAAATTTGAAAAATTATTTTTAGATTTATAATTATCAATTTTAAACTTTCCTGAATTTCTGAAAAATGGTGTAACATGCTCTAAATCATATCTATTTTTTGCTAATAAGTAACATTTTTGTAAAGCCTTAAATGTAAAAACTTCTGCATCCAAACCATCTGGGAATGATGGCGGGTTAATATTTGACAAATAATCAGTCTTAATATTTTTAAATTTATCAATCATTTTATTGACAATCTTAGGATCAGTTAATGGACAGTCAGAAGTTATTCTAATAATTACATCAGTTTTGTTCTTTCTAGCTGCATGATAATACCTCTTAAGAACATTATTTTTGCTTCCCCTAAACACTTTAATCGACTTAGAGTTTAAGTAATTATAAAGGACATTATTTTCTTTACCTATAGGAATTGCGACTAGGACATCTTCTATAAGATTGCAATAGTTTAGTCTTTTAATAATAAACTCAATAATTGATAAATTACCTATTTTTTTTAAAACTTTGTTAGGAAACCTTTTTGAATCTATTCGAGCCTGTATTATTGCAGTAATTTTTAATTTCTTATTTGCCATTTTGAGGGATTTAGTAATTTTTCGTTGTTAATTTTAAAGTAATTTTTTAAGTAAAAATTTTTTTTAAAATTTATATTCACAATTTGTTTAAATTGAATAAAATTATCACAACCAATAATTACTTTATCAATTAGTGGGTTGCTTGTTACAAAGTTTATACACAATTCGAGTTTTGACATTTTCTCTTGATTTGACAATTTGTCAAATTTTAAAAAATGATTATTCCATTTGTAAAAATAACTTGGAATATCTTTATGTTTCATTAATAAAAGTCCTTGTAAAAAAATAGATCTTGCATAAATTTTTGTATTCAATTTTTTTAATTTAACAATTAGTTTAGATTTTATAAATCTTCTATCAAAAATACTACACGGTATTGAAATTATATCAAACTTGAATTTTTTAGTAAGTTTACTCAATTCATCTAAGTCATAAACTGCCACACCAATATTCTTTATTAACTTTTTTTTTTTTAAAGTTTTTAAAAAATGAAATGTTTTCAGCCCACTAGTGCCCTGTAAGTCTTTTGTATCGTGTATCATTAGACCATAAATCTGCTTAAGTTTTAATTTTTTTAATGAATCTTTGATCAAAGCATATATTTTCTTTTGATCATATTCTTGATTTAATCTTTTTATTTTTGTTATTACTGATAAATTTTTCATATTTAAAATACCCAATCTACTTTCAGCATCTCCATAAGATTGGGCGGTTTCAAAAGAATTTATACAATTCTTTATAGCGTAGTTTTTAATTTTTTTTATTTCTAAATTAGAAATTTTTTTTTGGTTATTATTAATTCCATATTGTGAACCAAACTGAGCCGTACCAATAACAATCTTAGATTTTTGTAAATTTTTGAACATCTTTTGATTAATAAATTTTTTTTTTTTAGGTTGAATTTTCATAAATCCTAAATTTGAGTATAGTTTTATTGCATCTTTATTTTCCTTATTAACACCAAGAAAAAATTTAAAAATTCCAAACTTTTCGTATAAAATATCCATAGACTTTTCCAACACTTCTCTAGCAACTCCTTTTTTTCGCCATTTTTTTTCACCAATTAAAATTCCAAAATAAGATGATGATGTGTTTAGATCTATTTTTTCAAACTTGATGTTTCCAATATGTTTTTTTTGAAAAAAAATTCCAAAAAACAAAACATCTTTTTTTTTAAGATTAAAAATCACATTCTTTTTGAGGTCACTAATATTTTTAGGAGAAAATTCAATGTACTTTTTTGTTGTTTTGTCATTAAACCAATCGAAATAACTTTTATTAACCATCGATAGTGAAATTCTTTTAATAGTAAAACGAGGAGATTTATATTTGGTTAAGTATAATTTTTTACTCATTGTGTGCTTATAGTTAAACTAATTTAACAATTTATCCAATTTTAAACATTTTTTTCTTTACTGTTCAACAAATGAACGCTATATTGTTCAAAATATGAACAATACCAATAAAGATAAAGAGAATCACCTTTATGTTTTAAGAAAGGTTGAAAAAAATCCCCAATTTACTCAAAGAGAGCTAGCAAAAGAGCTGGGATTTAGTCTAGGTAAATTAAACTATTGTATAAACGAACTTAGAGAAAAGGGGTTGGTAAAAATTAAAAACTTTAAAAAGAACCCAAAAAAAATTAATTATATTTACGTTTTAACTCCAAAGGGAATCTCAGAAAAAACTAAGTTAACTATAAATTTTATGAGAAAGAAGATGCAAGAATACGATGAACTACAAGAAGAATTAAAATTAATGAAAGAGAAAGAAAAGGAGTAAATTAATGAGAAGCATTTTAATCACTGGAGGTACAGGAAGTTTTGGTCAGGCTCTAGTAGCATATTTATTAAAGTATTATGGAAAAAAATTAAAAAGGATCGTGGTCTTTAGTAGAGATGAATACAAACAATTTAATATGGCAAATAAATTTCCTACAGAAAAATATCCTCAAATTAGATATTTCTTAGGTGATGTAAGAGATCAAAATAGAATTGAAAAGGCATTACAAAATATTGAATGCGTTGTTCATGCCGCGGCATTAAAACAAATTACCGCTGCAGAATATAATCCTTTTGAATTTATAAAGACTAATATTTTAGGTGCACAAAATGTAGTTGAAGCATGCATAAATCAAAAAGTTAAAAAAGTAGTAGCTCTATCCACAGACAAGGCTGTAGCGCCTCATAATTTATATGGGTCTACAAAATTATGTAGTGACAAAATATTTATCTCTTCAAACCCTTACTCTGGGGAATCATTAAAAGCATCAGTTGTGAGATATGGAAATGTTTTTGGTTCCAGAGGATCAGTTGCACCTTTTTTTAAATCTATTAAGCACACTGGACATTTTCCAATAACACATAAAGATATGACCAGGTTTAACATAACTCTTGAAGAGAGCGTTAAGATGGTCGACTGGACAATTAATAATGCCATAGGTGGAGAAATTGTAGTTCCTAAACTTGATTCTTTTAAAATAGTTGATTTGGCAAAAGCTATTAATCCTAAAAGTAAACTAAAATTTATTGGAATAAAAAGAGGAGAAAAAATACACGAAGAATTATTAAACCCAAATGATGCACCTTATTCTTTAAATTTAGGAAAATATTACGTAATTTTACCAGATAACCACAAAAAGCGTATACAAAAATATAAAAAATTTAAATTTAAAAAAGTAGATAAAAATTTTTCTTATACATCTAACCAAAAAAAATTTTTAAATATTAACCAGTTAAAGAAATTAATTTCAAATTTATAGACAACTTCTCATGAAAAAAATATGGTTACTTTTTGACTCTTCAAAAAGATTTGAATTAATTTACTTTTCAGGATTAATTTCCTTCAATACAGTTCTTGAAGCATTTTCAATTTCCCTTTTAGTCCCAATTATTGTTTCTTTAAGTGACAATAATTTTTTTGAGCTATATCCGAAATTTGCAACAATAATTGTTTTTTTTCAGGAAAAATTTTCACTTAATTTGATAAATACAACTCTTTTGTTGTTTATAACAACAATAGTTTTTAAAAATATATTTCAGATTTACATAAATTATAAGGATGCTTTTCTCAATACCAAGATATCTGAAGAAACATCGCAAAAGATGCTAAATAAGATTTTAAACAGAAATTATAGCTATCATTTAAAAAATAAATCATCAGATTTGGTCACTAAAATAAGAATTGAAAATAAAAATTTTGCAGTCGCAGTTTTTTCCTTAATAAATATTTTATCTGATCTTATATTGGTTACTGGACTTGGTATTTTACTCTTAATTTTGACACTAAAAATAACAATTTCTATAATACTTTTGACGATTTTATTATCATATATTTTTTTGAAATTCTTTCAAAAATTTATTACCAAGTCCTCAATTGAAAGACAGGAACTTGAGTTTAAAAGAAGTTTTTTAATTCAGGAAAACATACAAGGTGTAAGAGAAATAATTATTTCAAATATTTTTGAACAAATTCAAGATTCATACAAAAAGATCTCTAATGCATACGGTAAATGCACTGCAAAATTTGACCTATTACAGAAAATTCCAAAAATTTACTTTGAATTGATTGCTTTAATAGCTTTAGTAACAGTTCTTTATAGCGTAGTTAATTTTGAGATATTAATTAAAATAGATACTGTACTCCCAACTTTAGCACTGTATGCAGCTTGTACATTTAAGATTTTACCTGCAGCAAATAGGATCGTAAGTTTTATACAAAGATATAAATTTGTATATCCAGCAGTTGACCAAGTTTATGATCAACTTAATTCAAAAGAAGAAAAAAAATTAGAAAATAAAAAAATTGTTATTAAAAAAATTGATATTAAAAATTTAACATTTTCTTATGATAAAAACTCCAAAAAAATATTTGAAGATACTAATTTTACAATTAACTCTGGTGATAAAATTTTAATTAGAGGTCAGTCAGGAAAGGGAAAAAGCACATTATTAGATTTGATAGTAGGTTTACAAAAACCAGTTAGTGGAAATATTGTGATAAATGAAAATAAAGAATTTCAAAATAATATAAGTGTTTTTAATTCTCTGGGGTATGTGTCTCAAAAAATTTTTATATTTAATGAAAGCTTAGAATTTAATATTACACTTAAAGATAATGAAAAAGAAATTGATAATGAAAAACTACAAAATGTGATCAAGCTATCATGTATTGACTTTCATAATAAAATTAAAAATAAAAAGCAGTCTTTAGGAGAGTTTGGTTCTTCACTATCTGGAGGTCAAAAACAAAGATTAATGATTGCGAGAGCTTTATACAAATCAGATGAATTTTTAATCATGGATGAACCAACGTCTTCATTAGATTATAAAACTGGAAATTCTATTATAGAAAAATTAACCAGCAAAAAAAATTTAACAGTTATAATGGTGACCCATGATAATAAATTTAATGAATATTTTAATAAAATTTATGAAATAAATAGTAGAAAAATAATGGAGGTAAAAAATGTTAAATAAATTAAATTCAGCTCTAGTTACAGGTGCCGGCAAGGGTATTGGCCACACAACAGTTTTGTCATTATTGCGTGAAGGCTATTTTGTCTACGCCCTTATTAGAGATAAGAAAGACAATAAAAAATTTAAAAATTTAAAAAATCTTAAAATTGTGAATGGTGATGTAAAAAATACATCAACTTTAAAAAAGATATTTCTAGATGCAAAAAAGGAAAAAAGAACTATATCTAGCTTAGTAAATAATGCAGGTATAAGAAAAAGAAAAAAATTTTTAAAATTAAGTAAAAAGGATCTTTTGGATGTATTCGAAATAAATTTTTTTTCAATTTTTTATTTAATGCAAATTTTTTCTAAGCAACTTATTGATAAAAAAAAACCTGGTTCGATAGTTAATATTTCATCTATTGTCGGACAAATAGGTTTTAACGAGTTAAGTTCATATGCAGCTTCAAAGGGAGCTTTAATTTCATTAACAAAATGTTTTGCAGTTGAAATGGCAAATAACAACATAAGAGCAAATAGTGTTAGCCCAGGTTTTATAAAAACTTCTTATTTTGAAAAATTTAAAAAAAAAAAGAAACTTTACGATTGGACTATAAATAGAATTCCAGCTGGACGATGGGGTCAACCTGATGAAGTAACAAATTTGATAAAATTTTTACTTTCTAAAAACTCAGAATATATAAATGGAGAAAATATTAATATTGATGGAGGATGGTTAAACTCATGAAAAAAATTATTGGATTAATTCCATCTAGGTTAAAATCCATGAGACTTCCAAATAAAGCATTACTTCCAATTAAAAACGTTCCATTAATTATGCATGTTTATTACAGAGCAAAATTATCAAAAAGATTAGATGATGTAATTGTTTGTTGTGACGACACGAAAATATTAAAAATAGTAAATAAATATGGAGGTAAAGCAATCATGACTTCAAAACAACACAACAATGGAACTGAACGTATTGCTGAAGCTTATAAATCTTTAAAGAAACGTTATGACTTAATAGTTGATATTCAAGGCGATGAGCCACTAATAAGTCCTAATCAAATTGATCAGGTTATAAATTTTCATATAAAAAATAATAATACAGACATAGTGGTTCCTTCACTAAAAATAAATAAAAATAAAAATGAAAACATTGTAAAGATTATAAAAGAGAAAAATGAAAAAGTTTTATATTTTACTAGAGCTTGCGCTCCCCACAGTTTTATAAAAAAAAATAATTATCTTCATAAACATCTATCAATTATTTCTTTTAAGCCCGCTGCTTTACTGAAGTATTCTAAATCTAAAAAAAC
>Ga0233444_10005691_pt1 | contig 11409 bp, 9 predicted proteins | sample SI_124_October20_6_FD_182792 | JGI IMG/M metagenome (GOLD analysis project Ga0233444, IMG submission 182792) | Seawater microbial communities from Saanich Inlet, British Columbia, Canada - SI_124_October2016_10_MG | ecosystem: Environmental > Aquatic > Marine > Inlet | place: Canada: British...
ACTTGATCCATACCAAGCGCACCCCATTGGTCTGCGGGTAATGTGATGATTTGTGAGTGAAAGGTTGCACTTTCCAGCTTTAGGGGGGGCAATTCGGCCATAACCGCGCGATCCAGTAAAGCCGCAGCTGATGTGCGGGCTTTGGACACTATTTCGGCCATTTTGGTGTAATAATCACGCCATTCCCGTTCATTATCTGCCAATTCCGCCAACGTACCTGTCGAATCTTCAATCGCCGCTAGACGGCTGGCAAGTTGCTGATGCATCTCGGTCAGTTCATTGACATCACAATTATGTTTACGGGCTTGTTGGCGCAATTCATGCAATCGGTCATCGACAGTCTCAAGCCGGTTCGGGTCTGACTCAAGGCTTGACCCAATCGCGCTGATCTGGCTGATAGCTTCGGATAGTTCGGCATCGGCGCGATTTAGGGCGGCGATGGCATTATCAAGCGTATTACCAGCAAGCGATGCAGATTTTTCAAGCATGGCCATGGCGGTGCCAAGTCTGGCCTGCGCCCCGTTTTCATCAGTCAGCGCATGGTCGGCATGCGCCAATGTTTCACCAATTTTGCCTACATTGGCAAGCATGTCACGTTCACTTAACAATAACGCTTCTTCATCTGGTGCTGGGCTGAGCGTATCAAGTTGATTAACTGCATCTCGAAGCCATTCTTCGTCCGCACGCGCCTGATCCAGTTCAAGTTTGGCAGTGGCCAGATTACGCTTTGACTGCATCCAATGTGTATAGGCATCAGCCAATTTGTCTAACGTTTCCTGATGTCCAGCGGCGCGATCAAGCAGTGTGATATGGCGGCTAACGTCAAGCAAACCACGGCCTTCAAACTGCCCCTGAATTTCAACCAGCAAGTCTCCAGCCTTATGAAGCAAGCCAACTGAAACAGGAACATCATTAATGGTTGCGTTTGACTTGCCATCTGCTTTCAGCCGTCGTCGCAGAATCAATGTATCGTCAATCTCAACGCCAGCGTCATCTAGCACCGCCCAGACCGGATGTGCAGCATTAACATGAAAGCTGGCACTAACCTGCGCTTGCGAGCTACCTTGCCGGATCAGGCCAAAATTCGCACGGCTTCCCAATGCCAGTCCAAGCGCGTCAAGCAAGATTGATTTGCCAGCACCGGTTTCACCTGTCAGCACAGTCAGACCATCTTCAAATTGCAACGTAAGTTGCTCAATTAAGACGATATTGGTGACGGACAAGCTTTGAAGCATGATACGTTAATCGAAGATTTTTACGACGGACTCGGCAGCTCGTTCAAACCAGCCAGCTTCAAGTTCGCGTGCTGGGTTGTCACGCAACTCCAGCAGACGCTTCGTCCATACTGATTGCGGATAATTATAGATTGCAACTTCTTCAATACGCTCTGCTTCGGCAACTAGGCCAAGCGAAAGATAGGCTTCGGTCATGCGATATAGGGCTTCGGGCACCTGATTTGTAGTATTGAAATCTCTAACAACATTTTCAAAACGACGTAAGGCAGCACCGTAATGTTCTTTGCTGAGGTAAAAACGGCCTACCGCCATTTCTTTTCCAGCCAGATGCGAACGTGTCAGGTCAATCTTAAGCGTTGCATCACGAAAATATTCACCTTCGGGGAAACGCCGAACCAATTCTTCAAAAGCTTGCATTGCCAGTTTGGTCATTTCCGCATCTCTTTGCACGTCAACGATCTGTTCGTAATAGCATAGTGCTTTGAGATAATAAGCATATTCAACGCGCTCATCAGCTGGATTTAACTCGACAAAACGATCCAACGATGTGATCGCACGTGGATAGTTATTATCCTGATAAAATGCCCATGCCGCCATTAATTGTGCCCGCACAGCAAGTGACGAATAGGGGTGCTGGCGTTCGACTTCTTCAAATTTTGGGGCGGCTTTCTTGGCATTGCCAGTAAGGGCTGTATTCAGCGCATCATTATATAATTCTTCAACTGGGCGTTCGACCTGTTCCTTTATGTCAGGCGAAGACGAACATCCCGCAACCAGAAATACGGCACTTGCTAGAACGATCAGGGGTATATGCTTTACCAAAACAGGCTCCACTCATAGGCATCGGAGGCATTTGCCACCGTTATTGGGATACAATAGCGACTTGGTACGCAGGTGAAAAGAAGATGTTGTGAAAATTATAATGAGATTATCAGTTTATCATAAATGATAAAAAATCTGGATGTGATTAGCCGGATGGCTGGTTGGCTTAAACAGCCGCGGCGGCGGCAAGTTCGGGGATCACATAGGCCTCGGACTGGCTAGCTACAGCACCATCGCTTACGATCTGAAAAGCGGCCTTATTTTGCCATAGTGCCTTAATCAACATCATGCTAAGCGCATGACCTGGACGTGAGGCTGTGAATTTTCCACGCATTTGAAGGCCAAGCAGATAAAGATCACCAAGACAATCAAGTGCTTTGTGTCGCACAAACTCGCGTTCCATGCGCAAGCCGCCTTCATTTACCACGGTTCCGTTGTCAACAACCACGGCATTATTCAGTGATCCACCAAGTGCCAGACCTGCATTCTGCATGAGATCAACATCGCTTAGCTGGCAAAAGGTACGCGCTGTAGATAGTTCAGCCTCAAAACTGCCATCACAATGGATGTAATGCAGACTTTGTTTGCCAATTGCTGAATCTTCAAAATCGATTTCGACGTCAATTTCTAGTTGATCCGCAGGTTCAATCCGTGCCCACGCACCATTTTCCAGCATGACTTCAACAGGCTGGGTAATCACGATATATTTGCGGCGGACATTAAGTGTCTTTAGGCCAACACGACGAATCGCGTCAATTATTGGCTGACTGCTTCCATCAAGGATTGGGGCTTCACCTGCATCAACTTCGACTATTGCATTATCAAGCCCGATGCCGGCAAAGGCTGCCATGAAATGTTCAATTGTTTCCAGACCAATGCCATCAGCATTGGCAATCCGTGTGCATAAGCGGGCTTGTTCAGCATAATCGGCATGGGCAGGAACTGTTTGCAGACTTTCTTCGACATCCATACGGCGGAATTTGATGCCTGTTCCAGCCGCCGCCGGACAAATAGACGCATGAACAAACCGACCAGAATGAAGAGCAATATCTTCAAACTGTACTGTATTCGCCAGAGTTGTCTGGAATGGCTGGTTTATATACATAGGTTTTTTATTGTCCTGCGCGTTCAATTTATTTAGCCTTTTCAACATTCTTTTTGTTATTTCTAAGATCATAAAAAAGACCCAGATACAACCTACATAGGTACCTGGGTCTCTTCAAATCACATTTGGTTACAGATTGTAGCAATGCAACTAAATGTATGTTTTGCTTAATTCACCTGACGCCGCAAAAACGCAGGAATATCAAGTTCATCATCTGGTTGTTCCAACTGCGCGGCTGGTGCCGTATCAGAAGCTGGTTTAACAACTGCCGATTGCGGAAGGTCCAGAATGGAAGATGTCTTGTCTTCTGGCGCGTTCTTGGATGCCATATTTGGTTCACTTCGCTTCTGTTTGTCCTTTGTGTCGGGCTTTGATGACCATAATTCCGATATCTGCTTTATGATACTGGTTGGCCTAGGCGTCAGCGTTTCGGCAGCCTTTGGCACGCTAGCTTCATCCGGCATGGCGGTTGGTGCCGCCGGAATAAAGGTCTTACGTGGGGCGTCTTCGGCCTTGGCTTTCCCTTCGCTTTCCAGATCAAAACGTGGCATCAAGCGTGATGTCAGCGAGGCTGTATCAGACTTGGCGACATCTCCTTTTGCCGTTTCCTTAGGGGATGTTTCCGAAAGGGCTGTTTCAGTAGGCGCTGTTGCCACCGCATCCTGTGAAGTGTCACTTGCTGCTTCGACCGCGTCGGTAAGCTCTAGCTGGCTCTCGACTGGATCGCTGTTGGCCTGGATACTATTTACCTCGGCAGTATTATCCGTTTCGGATGTCACGTCGGCTACGGATGTGTCCTGTGGTTTGCTATCCACTGGATTTACTGCTTCACCATCAACTTCATTTGTCGCTTCATCGGCTTCCTTGGCAAGCGAATTGATTGACTCACGGATATTTGAAGTACTGGCAGATGATGTATCTGCATCATTTTTTGTGGTCATCTGTGTATTTGCCATTGGATTGGACATTGCACTTGCCATTGCATTCGCCTGCACCGGACTTGTTGTCATAGGTGGTGTCGGCATAGCCATCTGTGGGACCGTTGTTTCGGTTTTAGGCTGGCTTAATGGTGGTCTGGCCTTGGCACTTGCGGCATCAATGCCGGTGGCAACGACAGATACCCGCATGACGCCATCCAGTTTTTCATCAAATGCCGAACCAAAGATGATAACAGCTTCCGGATCGATTTCCTTGCGGATACGATTGGCAGCTTCATCAACTTCAAACAGGGTCATATCCATACCGCCAGTGACATTTATCAATACCGAACGCGCACCTTGCATGGTCGTGTCATCAAGCAGTGGATTATTAATCGCTGCTTCGGCGGCTTGAGTGGCACGGGTTTCGCCTGATGCTTCACCTGTACCCATCATAGCTTTGCCCATTTCACTCATAACGGCACGAATATCGGCAAAATCGAGATTAATCATGCCAGGCTTGATCATCAGGTCGGTAACACCGCAAACGCCTTGATGAAGAACGGTATCTGCCATATGGAACGCATCGGCAAAGGTTGTACGTTCATTTGCAAGCCGGAACAGATTCTGGTTTGGAATAACGATCAGCGTATCGACATAGCCTTGCAGCTCATCAATACCTGCATCGGCAAGCCCCATGCGCCGCTGGCCCTCAAATTCAAAAGGCTTGGTGATAACAGCAACCGTTAATATGCCTGCATCGCGCGCTGCTTTGGCAATCACTGGTGCTGCACCTGTACCGGTACCTCCACCCATGCCAGCAGTGATGAATACCATGTTACAGTCGGCCAGTTCAGCCATGACTTCTTCAAGGCTTTCTTCAGCCGCCGCACGGCCAATTTCTGGTTTAGAACCAGCACCTAGACCTTGTGTAATGGCGCCACCAAGTTGAATTTTTCGGCTTGCAAGGGAATGCGCGAGCGCTTGCCCATCGGTATTTGCAACCAGAAAATCGACACCTTGAAGATCGGCATTGATCATGTTGTTAACAGCATTACAGCCTGCGCCACCAACACCGACGACGGTGATACGTGGACGCAATTCCTGCATAGTTTGTGGAACAGATAGATTGATGGTCATGATAGACTCCCTTCAGTTTGGGTTGGCCTGGAAAAAGCGTGTATAGGCACGCCAAAAAGGGGCAGGGCAGCAACAGGCTGCAACGTCCCGCTATTAAGTTGCGTGTGACTGCGATAAACATTCATAAAGATAGTGATTTTCATATAACCGCTCCTTTCTCACAGATTGTCACGAAGCCACGCACCAATACGTTCAAATGGCCCGTATGACAGGGTGCGTGTCTGTCGGTCTGTCGGGTCATTTTCTTCTAGACGGCTGACATGCATCAGCCCGCCAATAGCTGCGGCAAATTCAGGGCCGCTATTTTCGTCAAGAAGACCATCGACACCTTGGGGCTTTCCAAGAACGACGGTTTTCTGCGTTGAATGGGCATATAAATCGGCAAGGCCGGTAAGCTGGCTGGCCCCACCTGTTAAAAGCAGGCGATTGCCCGCAGCATGGTGCATATGCGCTGTCTGTATGCGTGATGTCAGGAGCTCGATAATTTCTTCGATGCGGGGCCGGATGATTGCGCTTAGCAGATTACGCTCGATGCTTTTACCATCGATTTCGATAGTGTCGCCTTGCGTCGGCATGACGATGTTATCGCTATTACCGTTACGCATGACCTCACTTAATGACGCAGGCGGTGTGCCGCTCAACTCGGTAGGCATGACCGATCCATCAATCGCTTTGATCCGTTCGGCATCGGCAACAGGTAATGACAGGATGCGCGCAATATCTGTTGTAACGCGATGACCGCCAACGGGCACCGTATCGACATAGATCAACTTGCCATGCATGAAAATCGAAATTGATGTTGTGCCGCCGCCCATGTCAATGACGGTGCCGCCAAGGTCACGTTCTTCTTCACCAAGACAGGCAAGTCCGGCGGCGTAACCAGCATGAATGAAACGGTCAACATCCAGATGATTCAGAATCAGTGCTTCACGGAAATTGGCCAGGCTTGTGCGGGCACCGCTGACAATCGTGTAGTCAACCGAAAGCGAACTGCCACGCATGCCGCGTGGGTCGGCAATACCGCGCACCTCGTCAAGGTCATATTGCAGGGTCTGCAAATGCATTGCCTGATGTGTGTCTGGCGTATCGGCATCATTTTCGCGCGCCATCAATCTTTGCATGTCGCGGCGGCGCACAGTCTTGTCAGACAAGGTCAGTGACTGTTTGCCAAGGCGCGAAACGGGCATTCCACCCGGAATAACAACACTCATTGACTGAATCGATGTGCCAGCATCGCGTTCGGCAGCATGAACTGTTTTGCCAATTACGGTGCTTAACTGTTCCAGATTGCTAACTTCGCCATGCCGCATGCCGGCTGACGCATGCATACCCTGTCCCAAAAGCTGGACTTTGTTTTTGCCGTCGGTCTCACCAATCAGGCAGGTGACTTTGGACGATCCAAGATCAAGCACCGCAAATGGTCGGCGTAATGCGCTTTGTTTGTTCCGCAAAATCATGTGCTTTTTCCCTTTCCGCGAACCGGAATATTGGGCTCGACAATTAACTGTTCGGGAATACGCAGATCGATAACGGCCAGATCACGATTGATGATCTGTTTGCGTCTATCCATTACCGCCAAGCGTGACCATGCCTGACGTGGTTCAACTTCAGGAAGGCGAATTTCAATGCCATTGCGCAGGTGAACATCCCATCGGCGTCCTGACTGAAAACTGATTGCCCATACTTCTGCGAATAATTCAGGCTCGGTTTTCAGAACAGACAATATCTTGTCGGCGTGTACTGCTGATCCATTGCCTGCCACAACAGGAAGATGCGTAAAGTCGCTGGCTTTGGCATCATTGATGATAACTCCATGCGCGTCGATAAGCTGATGCCCGGCTACCGTTTGCAAAAGCCCCATCGGCAGGCGCTCACGGATTGAAATACGGATGGTCGATGGCATCCGGCGTTCAACGATCACGTCTTCTACCCAACCAATATCACTGACGCGTTTATGGACAGCATCGATATTTATGCCCAAAATCGGATCGCCAAGGTGTAAATCAGTGGCAGCCATCAAAATGTCTTTGGGCGTGTGCGCGCGGCCACGAACCTGAATATATTGTAAATTAAGTCCGGCCTTGCCTGTAGCCAAAAGCATATCGTTAATCAAACGCTCGCGATCCATGTAACCAAGCGTTGCTGTCGCGGCCAGCGTCAAACCAACAAACCCAAGAAACAGCGTTTTCACCCGGGGCAGGCGGGTCTTGCTGGCAGGCGTCTCACGTCGCAAATTTGTGGCTTTGGCCTTATCTGCAGTCACGGCACTGGGCTTCGATATTAATCGTCGCATTGAGCTGTCTCCAATAGATGATTGACCAGTTCTTCACCTGTCATGCCGACAAAGCGCGCCTGTTCAGGCACCAGTGAGGTAGCTGTCATGCCAGGCTGGGTATTGATTTCCAGCATGAATAGCTGATTGGTTGTATCGTTCCAGCGATAATCAGCACGGATGACACCGCGACATCCAAAGGCACGATAGGCGCGTTCCGCCCAGTCACATGCCTGCAAGGTCACATCTTCGGGAATGTCCGCTGGCAGAACATGTTGTGATCCGCCCGGGGCATATTTGGCGTCAAAGTCATAAAAGCTATTTTCCGAAGTGATTTCGGTAACGCATAAAGCGGTGCCTTCCAGAACCGAAACGCTCAGCTCACGCCCCGGAATAAAGGGTTCGCACAATAATTGGGTATCGGTTTTCCACAGGCTACGTGCTGGTGCCTTGTCACCATCCTTGACTATAACAACACCAAAGCTTGATCCGTCATTAAACGGCTTTATCACATGCGCTTGCATGGCATTTTCGGGATAAACGTATGTGTCTTCAACCAGTGGCAATGTCGCTGGGACTCTAATGCCACATGTGCTCATGATCATTTTGGCCAGCACCTTGTCCATTGCCAAAGCCGAAGCCACAAGACCGCTATGTGTGTAGGGAATATTCATAATGTTCAAAAGACCCTGAATATTGCCATCTTCACCCACTTGCCCATGCAAGGCGTTAAAGCAACGATCAGGCTTCATTTCTGCCAGCTTTTCGGCAATATCACGATCAACTTCGACTTCGATAGCATCCCAACCAGCCGAACGTGCTGCCTGTCCGCAGAAACTTGCAGACACGCGACTAACTGATGCTTCGGATGTCCAACCGCCCATCAGAACGGCAACGCGACTAGGATGCGCACTCATTGTGATGTCTCCTGATGATTAATGTCGGTAATGGAGCGACCAATACGCCGGATTTCCCAGCGTAATTCAGGGCCGCCAGATGCCAGTACGCGCGCGCGCACGGTTTCGCCAAGGGTTTCGATATCTTCGGCAGTCGCGCCACCATTATTAATCAGGAAATTACAGTGCTTTTCGGATACTTGTGCCGCGCCAACCGATAGCCCGCGACAGCCTGCACGATCAATCTCCTGCCATGCCTTGCCGCCATCCGGATTGGCAAAGGTACTACCACCAGTGCGAACCCCGCGCGGCTGGGCATCGCCGCGGCTGGCAACTATCTCTTTCATACGTGCGCGGATTTCAACAGTGTTTCCGGGGGTCGCTTGCATACTGGCCGATGTGAATATCCAGTCAGCAGGAGCATCGCTATGCCGATAGGCCATACCCATTTCGGTTGGGGTGGCACTGATAGGGTTGCCAGCACGGTCAAAGCCATAGGCGACTGTTGTTATATCCTTGAATTCAGACCCATAGGCACCAGCATTCATGCGTAAACCGCCGCCAACAGTGCCCGGAATACCAATCAGAAATTCAAGCCCGGTTAATCCTGCTTTTGAAGCATAGCGTGCAACCTCGGCATCAAGTGCGCCTGTCTGCGCGGTCACAATCGTGCCGTCATGATGAATGTGATTCATATGGTCGGTTAGCTTGATGATAACCCCGCTAACACCGCCATCGCGTACCAGCAAATTCGATCCGGCCCCAATCGGCAAAATCGGAATATCAACATCGCAATGGGCCAGAAAATGTGACAAATCATCTTCGTCACGCGGGCTGAAAATCACATCAGCCGGACCGCCAACGCCAAACCAAGTATGTGATGACATGGCGTCATGAATGGCGTAATCGCCGCGCACTTTGGGAAGACGTGTAATCAAATCGGTCATGTTGATCTCTCCCGCAATGCGTCAAGTTCGGCTGGCAATGACGCTGCCCAACTGGTGATATCCCCAGCACCAAGGCACATGACAAGATCGCCTTTGTTGGTGCGGCTCAGAATTTCGCGTGCTAACGCCGACTGACTTTCAAGCGCCGCTGGTCCCTTATGTCCATGATCACGAAGCCCTTCGACAAGCGCGGCTTTGTCGAAACCCTCGATTGGTGTTTCTCCGGCGGCATAGACATCGGCAACTAGAACCTCATCAGCGTCATTGAAACATCCGCAGAAATCGGTAAATAGATCAGCCAATCGGCTATAACGATGTGGCTGGACGACAGCGACAAGCTTGTTGCCACCGCACATCATCCGGCCAGCCTGCAAAGCGGCCTTTATTTCGACAGGATGATGCCCGTAATCATCAATGATGGTAACACCTGCGCTGACACCCTTGGTTTCAAACCGGCGGCCAACCCCGCCAAAAATAGCCAGCGTATCTTTGATTTTTTTGGCATCAATATTCATTTCCAGCGCGACTGCAATCGCGGCTAGACAGTTCTGGACATTATGATCGCCCAACATCGGGAACAGCACATCATCGATCCGCTCCATGTCACCAACAAGCCGATCAGACAGCTGAACGTCAAACAGCATATTGCTACCCTCAACCCGCAGATTTGTTGCGCGGACATCGGCATTGGCTGACATACCATAGGTAATAACACGGCGATCTTTGATATGTGCCATCATGCGTTGCACAGCAGGATGGTCAATGCACAGTGTGGCAAATCCATAAAAGGGTATAGACGAAACAAAATTCAGAAAGGCGGTTTCAAGCGCTTCAAAACTACCATGATGATCAAGATGTTCGGGATCGATATTGGTAACCACGGCGACTGTAGGTTTTAGTTTGGCAAAAGAGCCGTCACTTTCGTCGGCTTCGACAACCATCCATTTGCCTTTGCCAAGTCGGGCATTGCTACCCCAGCCAGTAATAATGCCACCATTGATAACAGTTGGGTCAATCTGTGCGCCATCTAACAAGGTCGCAACCAGTGATGTCGTTGTGGTTTTGCCATGCGTTCCGGCAACGGCAACTGACCAGCGCAAACGCATCAATTCACCCAGCATTTCGGCGCGATGCACAATCGGCAGAAACCGCGCCCGTGCTTCAACCACTTCTGGATTGTCAGCTTTAATCGCTGTTGATGTCACAATCAAAGATGCGTCCCCCACATTTTCGGCATTTTGACCAATCATCACCGGAATGCCTTGCGCGCGCAGACGTTTCACATTGGCATTTTCCGACATGTCACTGCCTTGAACCGAATATCCAAGCTCGAATAGGATTTCGGCGATGCCGCTCATACCGATGCCACCGATGCCGGTAAAATGCATTGTGCCGATGGATAGAGGTAACTCGCTCATATCGCAGCTCCCTGATTAGATGATGCGGAAGCGGAAAATGTCTTTCCATTGACACAGGCTTCGACCATATCGGCGATGTTGGCTGCCGCGTCTGGTTTGGATAGCTGTTTGGCCTTGCTGGCCATATCAGCACGCAAGCCTTGGTCACCAAGTAAATCTGCCAGATGCGTCGCTAAATTTTTGGCATCAAGACCAACTTCGGCAAGGCATAGGCCACCGCCCAGATTATGCATCTGCATGGCGTTTTGTGTTTGGTGGTCATCCATGGCATGCGGAAACGGAATGAAAATTGTTGGCGCGCCTAATGCGGCCAGCTCGGCAACCGATGAAGCGCCCGCCCGACTGATAACCAGGTCGCTTTGGCGAATATGGGCGGCGATATCGGCAAAGAAAGGTGCGATCGTGGCGCTAACGCCCATATTGGCGTAAACAGCGTCTAATGTCTCAATCTGATCAATGCGGGCTTGTTGCGTTATGGCCAGACGCTTTTTCAGGGCTTCAGGTAGCAACCCGATGGCCGTAGGTACAAGTGTGGCAAAAATAGCCGCGCCCTGCGATCCGCCAAACACGGCCAGATGCAGTTTGTCATGCGCTTGTCTGGCGGCTGGCTTTTGTGTTTTGCTGGAAATGCTGTCCTGATGAAACGCATCACGCACC